>Ga0307516_10000173_pt1 | contig 82288 bp, 73 predicted proteins | sample 19_EM_MG_FD_203310 | JGI IMG/M metagenome (GOLD analysis project Ga0307516, IMG submission 203310) | Populus trichocarpa ectomycorrhiza microbial communities from riparian zone in the Pacific Northwest, United States - 19_EM | ecosystem: Host-associated > Plants > Roots > Unclassified | place... | reverse complement strand
CCCGGATCAGGATTAGCGGCGGCGCCGACGCGGCGACCGTGTCGGCGGTGATGGCAGCTCTGGCGCCGAGGGCACGATGACGATCCCGCTTCCTTCCGGCACGCGGGTGTGGCTTGCGACCGGTCATACTGACATGCGCAAAGGCTTCGACGGTTTGGCGCTGCTGGTGCAGGAGACGCTGAAGCACGACCCGCATAACGGCCATCTGTTCGTATTCCGCGGCCGCAGTGGCGGACTGATCAAGGTGCTGTGGCACGACGGTCAGGGGATGTGTCTGTTCGCCAAGCGCCTGGAGCGGGGCCGCTTCATCTGGCCACAGCCTTCGGACGGAACGGTGGCGATCACGCCGGCGCAGCTCGGTTATCTGCTTGAAGGGATCGATTGGCGTCACCCGCATCGGACATGGCGGCCCGAAGCTGCGGGCTGACTACGCGATCGTGAAGCGGGCGAGACGGATGATGCAACCGTGCCGGAGGTGTGATTCCATCTCTGGCGATGACGTCAGCCGATTCGCTCCCCGATGACATCGCGACGCTGAAGGCGCTGGTGCTAGCCGGCCAGATGGCGATCGCCGCCGCGGAAGCGAAGGCGCGCAATCTCGAAGCCGAAGCGCGGGCTCGTGCCCTGCAGATCGAGCAGATGAAGTTCACGATTGCCAAGCTCAGGCACGAGCAATACGGGCCATCCTCGGAACGTTCGTCAGCGCTCGATCAACTCGAGCTCGAACTCGCCGAGCTCGAAGAGGATGCATCGGAAGCCGAAGCGGCCGCGCGCTTGGCAGCCGAGCGGGCTAAGACCAAGACAATCGAGGTGCGTCCGTTCGAGCGGCGGCGACCGGCCCGCCGGCCGCTGCCCGAGCACCTGCCACGCGAGCGTGTCGTCTATCCTGTCCCGGCCAATTGCCCGTGCTGCGGGGGCGACAGGCTGCGCAAGATCGGCGAGGACGTGACGGAGACGCTGGAGCTCATTCCGCGGCAGTGGAAGGTGATCCAGCACGTGCGCGAGAAGTTCTCCTGCCGGGCCTGCGAGGCGATCACCCAGCCGCCGGCACCCTTCCACCCCATTGCGCGCGGCCGCGCCGGCCCGCGATTGCTCGCCCACGTCCTGTTTGCCAAATACGGGCTGCATCTGCCGCTCAACCGGCAGAGCACGACCTACGCTCACGAGGGCATTCCACTCGATGTGTCCACGCTCGCCGACTGGGTCGGCGCCGCTGCTGCAACGCTGATGCCGCTGGTCGAGGCGATCCAGGCGCACGTCTTCGCAAGCCAGCGCATCCATGCCGACGATACGACCGTGCCGGTTCTGGCCAAGGGCAAGACGCGTACCGGCCGCGTGTGGACCTATGTGCGCGACGACCGGCCATTCGCCGGGCATGCGCCGCCCGCGGCCGCGTTCTTCTACTCGGCCGACCGATCCGGCAAGCATCCGGAAGTGCATCTTGCGAGCTACACGGGGCCGATGCAGGCGGATGCCTATGCCGGCTTCAACCGGCTCTATGAGCCTTCGCGTAAGCCCGGGCCGATCATCGAGGTCGGCTGCTGGGCGCATGCCCGGCGCAAGTTCTTCGAGCTCGCACGGCTAAAGAAGGCGCCGATTGCGATCGCGGCGGTCGAGCGCATCGACGCCCTGTTCGCGATCGAGCGCGAGATCCACGGCCTCGAGCCGCAGCAGCGCGCCATCGTGCGCGATGAGCGCAGTCGTCCGCTCGTCGAGGCGCTTCATGCCTTTTTGTGCGATCGACGCGCCAAACTCTCTGGCAAGAGCGAGACCTCAAAGGCGATCGACTACAGCCTCAAGCGCTGGGACGTCTTCACCCGCTTCCTCGACGACGGGCGGCTGTGCATGTCCAACAATGCGGCCGAGCGCGAGCTTCGCGCCGTGGCCGTCGGTCGCAAGAATTGGACCTTCGCAGGCTCCGACGAAGGCGGCCGCCGCGCCGCCGCCATCTACACGCTGATCCAAACCGCCAAGCTCAACGACATCGATCCGCAGGCTTGGCTCGCCGACGTCCTCGCCCGGCTGCCCGATCATCCCGCCCACAAGATCGCCGACCTGCTGCCCTGGAACTGGAAACACCGCTCCAACATTCCGGCTGCAGCCTGATCGCTCACATCAGTTCGTCATCCTCGCGAGCGAACCGGAACTCCCGGGCCTTGGCCGGATGCTTACAATGGTCAATGTCATCGGGATTCTGTAAGCGATGACTAATGAAATTAGCACATTGGCTAATGATTGTTTCGCTGATCTCGCTTGGCCGCTGGCTCGCGACAACCAACGAAAGCCCAAATTTTCTTCCCTCTTTAGCGATGCGCTCGAAAGCTCGACGCGAAAGATTTTGTCCGCGCTCCTCGTCGGCACGTCGCGGGCGAGCGTAATTGTGAGCTTCTTCTAGAACCAATACCCAAGGGTGTTTATAGCGGTCTGCCGCAGCAAGATTTTCTCTCGCTTCCAACAGGATACGTCCGACAACCGAGCACGCGTATGGAAGAACCTCATAGCTTAGCATGGAAAGATCAATCACGTTCACTCTGGGGCCAGAGCGGGCGCCCAGCCCAAACTTGGCAAGCCATTCTTGCACGGATGCAATATTGATTGTCCCGTCTGAATAATTGAGAAAGCAATGCCACCTTGGATCATCAACGCGGGTGCTCAGTCGCAGCTTCAAAGTCGTTAGATGCGCTTCAATTCGAGAAGCATCCTCCGGTGGCGTTGCGCTGTCCAAAAGCGTTGGATCAACCAGACGTTCTTTTGCGATGTAGAGCGGGCTATCAGCCGTCGTCGCACTCAATTTCGCTAGCGTAAACTCTCCGGTGAGTTGAGCCTTGATACCCTCGATAACCCGTTCAGTCGCGGCACGAATCTGAGGCTCGTTCAACGGGGAATCAAAATCGACCCTGGCGTCATCTTTCAGTACGTCTTTGTGAACCTCGAGTTCACTGTAAAGGTCTTGCAGACCATCGATCTTGCGCTTGTTCAAATACTGCGCCATCAGCTTGCAGCTAATCAGGGCCGGCTTCTTCTTTGGACGCTGTTTCGCGTCTAAGGCATCGATGATTTCCTTAGCCTTCGCCATCGCATGACGCAGACTGTTTGCATCGTGTGTGCTGACCAATGTTCGACCTTGCGCTTTTGCGAGCGCCCACCAGTCCTTTAAAACGGGCTCTTGGGTCTGTTCGGAAGCACTCAGCCACGCGCAGACTTCTTCCGCATTCAACATCCATATTGGAACTGAAAATTCTACGTCATTGAGATAAATGCGATCTGGCCGCCGCTCGGGCTCACTCTTTCCCGAAGGAAACGCGCGAGAATACTCTCCGTTGATATCCAGAATGAATACGTGAGGCTCATTGCCCTTGTCTCCCAAGGCATTCATCGCTCTCTGCACGAGGCTCGATACCGAGAATGATTTTCCCGATCCAGTATTTCCAACAATTGCTAAGGGTCTTGAGAAAAGATCATTATAAGACGCACGCACCGCGTTGGCCGGTTGTCCTGTGGGGCACCCGATCAATAGATCGCAATCGAAATCATCGCCTTTGTATCCCTCTGGCCTATTTCTTTTTGGCGGTATCTCAAAGATCGCGTTGAGTGTGTCAGGCGCGCCAATTTCGGCTGGAGTGTCGAGCGTCGGAAGTATAGTGATGCCGGGATTGAAAACTGGCTTTTTGTCGATTACGTCGATTGTCCCGAGAAGCTGCACGCTCGCGGTCCTGCGCGACTTCATCAATTCCAGTGTCAGATCGTCTCCGCTCGTCAGATCGTAGCTTTCGCGAGATTCTAAATCGGTAATAATCCCAATTACGATCTGGCCCGCGCCGATTGAAAACGTAAGATAAGCGTTAATTGCGACGGCAATCTGTACACCGTCCAATGTTGCACGCAAAGCTGACTTAGTTTCCGGCAGCAATTCCACTTTTACGCGGAAGCCTTGAACAGAAACGATATGTCCAATGGTGCGGGGGCTTTCCAAGGTTAGGTGTCCGTCCCACTTGAACCCGCTCTGATTTGCTTCTCGAAACGACGAAGACGAAGAAAATCATCTAGCCATTGAACATCAGGCATGATCGAACGGGCGAAATCATCGAACGTCGCCTTCTCAAATTGCTTCGCGGCAAAGGCTTCCCTGGAAGAGGTCAAAACGAAGGCCCGCTTTCCCAAGTCTTTGTAACTTTGGATGCGCTTGATCGTCGGGCTATCAGGGTTCGGCTCTACTACTAGCATCACTAACGACGGGTTCATCAATGCGGTCTCGATCATACGGGTAATGTGATCGTCGCCAAATCCATAACCAAGAACAAGAAGGAATGTCTGCGGTGCACTGAGCCGAATCTGGAACAAGCGGAACAGATGCGCATATGGCATCGAGAGGGTCTGGGTAAATTTGTTAGAAGTAGGAAGGATGCCGACCGAAGGAAGCGCTGCGATGATCTTTTGAAGTTCTTCGCCTTTCTTTTCTTGATCGGCGCTCTGATATTTATCCACGATAGCAAGATTGGGATGCCGAGATCGCAGCTCGTCCTCGACGACATGCCAATGAATGGAGCCGTGCAGCTTATAATAGTGCAGGAACTTATCGAATCGACGAACTCGGCCCTCGGCGATCTCTCCGGGATAATAGATGTCTAAACCATACACTGAAGGATCGAATTTTGCCTCTGCTCGACCGCTGAAGCCGTCGAAGTATTGAACGCCCAGCGCCTCCAAAGCTTGCTCGAACAGCGTATCGTAGTTCAAGGTGAAAAGATGGATGCGGCCCAGATTGCTGTCTCTCGCGATCAGCTTCGATAAAAATGCCAAGTGTGGCGCAATCTCATTCGCGGACGCGGCGGTCGGCGGAGCGACCTGAAGTCTCAACGCGCACTCTGCGAATATTGCCTTGCCCACAACTTCGACGAACCATTCGAGTTCTCTCGCTGTCGGTCCAGGTTTCTTTTTCCACTCAAACGAGGCGAACGGAGATTGCTTCGCCGAACCGACAAACGCTGCATTCACAAGAAATGAGAGCCATTCTTCAAATGCGGGTTGACCTGATTTATTGCGATTTGCCAAGCGATCGTTGATAAAGCCACGGAGATTTTCGGTGCAATCCGCCAAAATAGAGACGGTTGCCAAAACGGATGACTCTAAATTGGCCATCACTTTGCCACCGGAGGTGACCGAACAGCCAGCCGCCGTAAGCACAACAACGTTTTCCATCCGAAGCCATTCGGCAATGAGGGCTTGGAGACGCTGACGCGCTGACTTCGCGTCCAGCTCTTTCAGAATGTCGCCGACAGTACCGTCGTCAGATGGCCCCATCAGCCGATAGTCGGGCGGCACTTTTGGTACATCTTCATCCATGGAACTCAATCTAGCGCAATTTCGGCTGCCGATTACAGAAGGTTTATGCATCCATAGCGGGTGTGCCGATTTTCCACCACAAAAGCCAAAAACAGGGAACATATCAGCGACTTACAGCGGCATTGATCGTTTTAGGCCGACCGGAGCGCTCCGATGGTCGCCTCAAGTCAGGGAGCAAGGACCAAGATAACCAATTAACTCTTGGAATCACCGTATGCCGATCAAGACACTTTACTTCGACGAGTCGGGTTTCACCGGGTACAAATTTGCTTGGCCCGGCGTAGCCAATATTTGCGATTAGACATCGTCGTTACCTCTTTCCCTGAGTGCCCGACGGGCCATAGAGCGTTCGCCTGATCCGGGGCAGCCCTTGCCGACGTTGAGAGCGATCTCATTTCCCATCCGTGTTGCTCCGGGGGAGTGCCTCGGAAGAGCGGCCGGGAGCCCTGGTACTCGATCGCCCCAGGTTGGGTTGCACCCGCCGGTGTTGCGAGGTCGCGACTGCGACTGCCTGCCTTGATGCCGGTGTTCACAATCTTCAATCGGCCACCACCATTGCCGGTGCCGCCATTTTGCTTAGCCATCTCAGTTTTCCTTCTTGGGGTTTACGCCAGCCGCATAGCGGACGTGGGTTGGATGCATTCCATCGGCGGCGAGGTGAGGATACCAATCACACATCGCATTCGCGGCCTGTTGATCAAGGCAGCGCACTGTCAGCGGCATCACCACCCCGCGCCACTTCGGATCGCAGCCGTCGATGACTGTGGTCATGTCCGGTAGGGGCATCCACGCGCTCGTTCAGCGGTGGCTCTATGCCGACTGGATCGCAAAGGGCTATAGGCCGGTTGCTGCGCATCGGATAAGGACCTCGCGCCGGCCGATAGCGCCCTCCAAGATTTTCGTCATCAAGGCCAGCTATGTAGTAACCCCACCCTTCCCATGGATCGATCTGGAGGTCGTACAGTCTCATCCCCGATCGCGATCCGAAGCAGATTACTGAATATTTCGGTTCGTTCTCAAACTGAACCCAACCACCACTTGACCACCGATACACCGTGAACGAACGCAGAAGCTCGTCAGGTAACGTCACGAAAAACGTCAATGTTCTCCGAGACTATCGAGCAGGCAGGGCCGCTCATAACGGTCTGGTTGCAGGTTCGAGTCCTGCCGGGCCCACCATATCGACCTGCGCTTGTGCGGACACTTTGAGAACGACTCGGTTTCCGCTTTAAGAACGACTCGATTTCGTTTTGAGAACGACTCGATTTCAGATCCTCCTGAAAGAACTTGCGAATTTCGCCTCGATTTTTCGCCGATTCTGGAGCTCGAAAAAAGCGAGGGGGTCAATTCAGCGTCATGGTGTCCCCCCACGCTTTGCATATCCCGGCTCCCGCTTAAAGGCCTCACGAGGAACAAGCCATGAAGAAGTCGCTGATGAAGTTCGTGTTCCATGAGCAAGAAGTCGCTGACGTCACGTTTCATGCGATGGTGGAAACCGGGCGCGTCGTTCTCCACACGGAGAGTTCGAGCGGCCGCGAGTCCAGCATGGACCTCATTGGGCGGGCATTCGCCCTGCCTTGTCTATGCTACGCCGAAAGAGGATGGCAGCGCCGCGGAAGGCTTTCAGGACCACCAGGCAGGATGGAAAGGTCCAGCACCGCGGCCATTGTTCATCATCGGACTTCCTTTCAACCGAAAAGCCGCCACACCGGGTAACGGGCAGATGACGGCGCTGCTTGCGCCAACACGTGCCTCCGTCAATGCCTGCCACGCGGCGGCGCTCATACATGGGGGCATCTGCGAAGGCGCGCCGGTTTGCGCCCGCACTATCACCCAAACTACTACGGCGCTTACTTCCGCGATCCAGAGGGCAACAAACTCGGCGTCTCTTGTCACGACCCCGCATAGATACTTTTTGGCGAGCGTATGCGAGCTTAGAAAATCTAGCGCCCTGCCGTAGCGGAGGCGGGTGTCGCAAAGGACGCTATCCCTTCTCTGAACAAATTTGGCTATTACCAAATAAATGCGCTGTCACCGTAATCCCTCCCTTCCAATGGTTCGCGAGTCGCGGTCCGCCGATGTGGCGCGATCGAATGCCTGGGCGAAGTCGGCGAGAAGATCGTCGGCCCTCTCCAATCCGACCGAAATCCTGATCAGACCCTCGTTAATGCCGGCCGTCTTTCGGCCTGCCTCGCCCAATTCCCGGTAGATCGTTGGAGCAACCGGGATGGCCAGGGTGCGCGCGTCCCAAAGATGCGTCGCGAGGATGACCTGAGAAAGCCGGTCGAGACGGGAGGCAGGATCGATGTCGTCCCTGAAGCTAAAGCTTAGAAGCTGACCGAACTTGCCCCCGAACAAGCGCCCGGCCCGTTCATGCTGCGGGTGCCCCTCGAGCCCCGGGTAGCGGACCTCCGCGACCTCGGGCCGCGCCTCCAACCATCGCGCCAGTGCGAGAGCGCTGGCCGACACCCGTTCGAGCCTCAGAAAGAGTGTTTCCGCACCGGCCGCGAGGCGATGGGCATCATCCGGCCGGAGCGTCGCGCCCCCGTCGCGCAGCCCCTTTCGCTTTATCTGTGTGAGGCCGAACCGCGCAGGATCGCCCGAGCGGTAGAGTGGATCGATGCCGGGATATTCGCTCCAGTCAAACTTGCCGGTGTCGCTTATCGCCCCGCCCATCGCATCGCCGTGACCGCCGATACCCTTGGTGAGTGAGTTGATGATGAGGCCCGCGCCGAACTTCGCCGGTTGCACCAGCGCTGGCGTGGTGAGGCTGTTGTCGACCACCAGGAGGACGCGATGTTCCTGGCAGAGCCTGCCTATCCCCTCCAGGTCCGCGACCTCGGTTCCCGGATTGGCGATCGTTTCGACAAAGACCAGCCGGGTAGTGGGGCGCAGCGCCGACTTGACGTTGTCGGCCGAGGTTGCATCGACAAAATCGACCGCGACCCCAAAGCGCGCAAAACTGCCGAGCAAGCTTGAGGTGTTGCCGAAAATGTGACGGCTGCACACCACATGATCCCCCTGGCTGAGCAGGGCGAAAAGCATTGCGGAGATCGCGCCCATGCCGGTGGCGAAGACTATGCTGTCCCGCGCTCCTTCCAGCAGCGAAACCTTGGCCTCGAGTGCTGCGTTGGTCGGATTGGACTGACGGGCATAGGTGAACCCTGGCCGGGTCTGCTGGAAGACCGCGATCAAGGTTTCGGTATCGGCATGGCCGTAAGGCACGCTCAGATGGATCGGTGCGTGCACCGCGCCGTGCCCGCTGCCATTGCGGCGATCCAGATGCAGCAAAGCGGTTTCGAGGCTGGTTGAACCGCTATCATTCACGTTCGTCATTTCATTCCCCCGCCATAGAGAGGTGGACGAACGACGCTTTGGTGGCTTGACCCGTTTAATTGCCGGACCGGCCACATCCTCTCCGGTAAGGAGAGAGCCACCTTGCTCGGGAAAGCAGGTTGGCGCTGGGCGTCGGCCCAACTCTTGATGCTAGGGACACAGTAGGGGGCTGGAAGAGAGATGGCAAGCCACGAGGCCCATTTCGCGAGGGCTTCACATCCGATGTCTGGCTTTCATCAACCGTATTCCACGCTCGGGCTCGCCGGAATAGGCATGGACGACTGGCCTCTCGACCGGCGGCAGTGCGAGCGGAACTAGTAGGTTGTCCGGCTCACCGTCTCTGAGCGCCTGACCACGGTGCATCTGGTCGACGTCCTGCGATGTGTCGTCGATCTCGACCATATTGCGAGCGGGCTGTATCAGCTCATCGTGCCGTAGACCGGAATCAGCATAACTGACGGAGTCGCAGGCGCTCACGAAAAAAAGCCGGCCTTTCTGGGCTCTCTCCCAAAAAAAGTAACGCAAATAACGGCGCGTTTTCAGCGCCTTACGAAATCGAGTCGTTCTCAAAACGAAAACCGGGGTGATCGAGTCGTTCTTAAAGTCAAAATCGAGCCGTTTTCAAAATGCGGCATCGAGTAATATCAACGGGATAACCGAGTCGTTTTCAAAGCGGCCCCACATGCGCTCTTTGATCTTATTTGATCTTTCGCTCTAAAATCACCGCCCACCCACTAGGTGGTGACTACGATGTTCGCCTCGTCCAGCCGTCAATTCCCCGACGTCCCGACGCTCGTTGCGCCGCGATAGCGATCCTAGACTTCCTCGGCGGTCAGGTACTTCCGATCTCCCATGCCTTCAGCCCAGATCACAATGGGTACGCCCGAGCATTCAAGGTCTCGGTTGGACTTGAAACCAAGTTTAGTGATGATCTGTTGAGGGCAACAATTCAGCTTTCGCGGCGAAAGCAGACGTTGATTTTGGCGTGGGGATTTTGGCTTCACCCGGGCAACGGCCGATATCGGCTCTGTGCCCCCAAACACGTTCGATGGTGCAGCATGCCCGCATTGAGCCAGATAACGGTGGAGCTCATGGTGAATTTCACGGATAGAACAATTTGCAACTGTAGTAAAACCATCCCCACGCCAAACATGGATCAAGCGCGGGAGGTTTGGCCGGAGGCAGTGGATCACCTGCCAGGAGACGATCGATCATGCCATTGACGGCGGCCACCTGCTTGCCGCGCCTCGTGTGATAATTTGAATCAGTATAGCCCCACCAATCCCAACACTCGTAAGGATTGCCAAGGCCTGATTTCACCTGAGGGTACAGAATAATGATATTGTTGGTCTCAGCCCATTCGTTGTAACCGGCGTACGTGTAAAACTGATCGCCGATCTTGTCTTCATCCTGTTGACATCCTTCGACGGCAACGTGCAGCTTGCAGGAATTGCCTTCGCCGCAGGCCTTCGGGACATAAACGTGGCCATGCTCGTCCATTTGGGCGCTATCGCCTCCTGCGAAGAATGTCGTTTGATCGAACGCCATCAAGCTCTCTTTGGACGGGCTGCCGGACCGCTTCAGTGTGCCATAGATTTGCTCCAAGATACGTCCGGCAACATCCAGGCCGCATTTGTTTATGTACGGCGAATCGGAAGTACCGCAGCTGTTTCCAAAATTGCTTGTGACCATACCGTGTCCGGCAGGCACGTCGTACTCTGTTTTGATGTTGCTCGGATCGACCCCTAGCTTCGTATAGAACAATTCAACGGCTTTAACGATCGGCTGGGGCACTTTGGTGTCATTGGTTCCGGAGAAGAGATAAATTTTTGCCGTTCTGACGCCTGCAGGGTCGTCAATTTGACCTTCATTGAATGCCTTGGCCGCATCCGCCACGAGCGAGTCAACATAGTCAGGAGTAGGAGGTCCGTCGTACGGCTGTCCGAACTCCGCTCCTATTTTACTGCAATATTGCAAAGCCTTGAAAGCATCGGCTTTCGCGCAGTGATACGGTGATGCAGCCAGCAGGCCAACCCCGTGGATTTTGGCGGAGTGGGCGACATGCAGTTGGTGCGCGAGGTCGGCTCCGGAGGATATTCCTGAAACGGAAACGCTATCTGCCTGGATGTTATATCTCTGAGAAGATTGCGCCTGGCAAACATGAGGGCTGGAAGCAGCGAAGATCGCCGCACCGACTGCTGCTCGGACGTATCGCATTGTGAGGCTCTCCTTGCTTGCTGTAGCTCGTCACGCGAATGATCGCGCTTGGCTTGCTTGGTTGAGATGGTTGCCGCGCGTCCCCGCAATCACGTAGCTCTGAACCTTTCCGCTATGGCGGACAGTTCACACTATATCCCACCGCCTCCGCGTGTGAAGGCCTTCACACGACACCCTGAGGTATATAATGATTTAGCGCACTTTCCGCGAAATGCGTTTCGCGACAGAAACTCGTTAGCGAGATGCTGGACTGGATGCCGGGACTTGCACATCATGAGCATCACCCGCCCGAAATATGCTTGCCGCAGCTGCAACAAGGTCGCGCAAGCGGCGGCGCCAGAGCGGCTGATCGCCGGCGGATTGGCCACACCGACTCTACTCGCACAGGTGCTGGTCAGCAAATACTGCGATCATACGCCGCTTTACCGGCAGTCGCAGATCTTGCCCAGCGCAGCTGCGATCTCGGACGCTCGGCGCTGGTCGGATGGGTTGGCGGTGGCGCGTGTTGGTGGCTCGAAACGTTGCACCGGCGACAATTTACGGTGAGACCAACTTAACAAGGAGTGTCAGAGTCCGCGGCTCACGCAGCTGCAGAGCAACCTTCATCCAGTCTAATCCTTGACCAGTCTTCCTTTATCAGGCCATCTCTCGCTTTTGACAACCCGTCTCAAACCATAAATGGTTAAACTCGATTTCCAATCAATTCTTCAGCTGCTTTGCAAACACCCAAAGACACGTCGACAATGCAACGTAGCTCGGTGGCATACCGCTGGGGTCGTATGCCTCACCGATGCATAAGACCCGATCGTGCGCGGCAAATTGCGACCATCGCGATTGAAGCTGATCCCGCGCTCGTTGCTCATCCCACCTGCAAAGTACTATTGATTCGTCCAAACCCACATCGAGACTGGATGTCGCTTGTCGGCCCGGCAATTCCGCTCAATATTAAACTCTGGAAGGCTTTCTGCCACGACCCTGATGTCCAGCGAGTTCGGCTCAACGAGCCGCTAGACATTGGCTTCTCGCAAGAAACCTGCCCCGAGGAGAAAGCCCAACAACAACATCGGCATACGTTTACGCATGAAAGTTCTCTCCAGTACTTTGTCCAGCCGCATGCGTGCGCGCTTTCCTGCTGGCGAATTCTGCAGGACAACGAGCACGATTGATGCTCCCCACGGGCCTGCTGTCAGGTGTGGCGTTACCCGTGACATCGAAATATGTCGCTTCGCTCGCTTCCAATGACAACTGCGAGTTCCTTAAAAGAGCAAGCCTCGCAACCGTGTGAAACGGTGCCTCAGTTTCGTTCCACTCGACGCTTGCGTTTTCGATCCAGAAATTGGCGTCACGAGTCTTGCCCCAATATGTCATTTTGCCGGTGTCGAGAAACTGAACGGAAAAGTCGAACCAGCTCATCTGGCTATCTTCTTTGATGTGCCGGACCAGTTCGTCCTGAAGTCCCTTCGGGTTACTTTTTTGTAGAGGACGCGCCGAATTGTCCGGAGAAGGTACGGCAGAGAACTTTACAACATCGTCAGCCCCGTGCCGAAACGGAACGGTGCTCCAATAGCGGAGTTGCTGATAGGGTTTAATTCTCTGACGGGCTTGCAATTCCGCCAAAGCGAGGGTTCGCACCACCTTCAACTTGTCCTTGAACGGTAACGACCACAGGCCGCCGAGCGGGTTCGACGCCGTCAACACCTTGATGGTCGCCAAAAAAGCAGGCGAGTCGTTGATCGGCAGGGTCGTGGCATTCTGCATCGAGAAATCTTGTCGCGAGGAAGCTTCGCCGGTCATGCCGTCATGAGTGAGGTCCACTGAGAACGACAACGATCGTACGTCAGGTTTAAAGTCCGAATTTATGTTTGGGTCCGCATTCGCGAAACGCACGACGGCGGGATATATGCCGGGCCTCGCGAAAATCCCTTTCGCAAGTCGCGCTGCTAGCTCAGGGTCGCGATCGGCGGCAACGTCAAATATTTCGAATTGAGCCCGGACGCAGACACCGCTTGCATGGGTCCCGCGGCACAGCGATCGGTGTTGCTTAGTCGCAGCATTTGCCTGCATCAAAAGGGATTTTTTGGCGATCTCTTCGATGTCTGATTTTTCGGTAGCCACGCTCCTGTCGGCGTCGCTCTCGGTCACTCCGAACCATCTGGTCAAGAACACCATGGAAAGTTTCCTGTAACGGTCCGCCTCACAAGCTTCATCTTAGGTTGGCGATAAACTTGATCGCCGTGATGCTCGGCAGAAAGCAGTACGCCGCGGCGCGGGTGGTCACGAAGCTTGAGAAACCTGTGATCATGGTGGGAGCCGTGCCACTTCCTTGGGGAATGACGAAAATGCTTTCCGCGGGATCCTGCGTGCCGATCATGGGATCCTTTGACTTGGGATTGAGCCGCACCGATCCTGCAAATTCACTGTCATTGACCCAATGTCCCAACACGAACTCGTACTGGTTCTCGATGCTCGAGTTGATGAAATAGCCGAGCAAGCCCCGCTCGATGCCATCATAGGGCTGCGTTGGATCATAAACCGGCCCGTATGGCAGGCCCCGGCGGATGAGCCGGTGGGTATTGTTGCTTCCACCGGGCTGGCCCTGCCCCGTGACCGGCTGGCCTCTCGGGTTGATGCGGCGCATGTGGGCCCCCACAGGACAACGCAGGCCCCTGGGGTCCCCCGACCCATCCGCGTTGACGTATTCGAAATTGTTAAGCTGCTCGGGGGCAAGTCCGCCCGGCGGGGTGTCGCTTTCCGGCGATAGAGCGAGAGGAATGCCGTTGCGCCAGCGACCGCACATCTTGGCGGCGAGAAGTTCGGGGTCGATTTTGTCCTTGTTCGACTGGAGAAATTGCTCGAACCCGACAACATCCGTCTTGATCATCTTGAAGACCGCGAAGCTCCCGTTCGAACCCAGTTCCCGAGGCTGCGGCATCAAGTAATTTTCAGCGTCGTCCCGCAGCACAAATAGCCAGGGTTCGCAAGGCTGCTGGTGGTCCGGCGGATATCGCTCCGGACCTCCTCGAATGGTAGTCAGGCTGATGCCATCCGTGTAACCGAAATGAACCTTGAACGTGGGGATCGGCTTGCTGTCCTTCACTTCCATCAACGCCATCCCGTCGCCACGCCAGATCTCCCGAAAAGCACCGCCCTCGACAAACAGTGCGGAGAGGCGGTCGCTATAACCCGCCATCGCCTCGGGACTCATGGCATGCAGCGTGATCAGGACATGATCGCCGCCGGCTCCGAAGCCGCCGATCCAATGCTGGGGATCGCTCTCGCCGGTATCGCCCACCAGCTTCGCGCGTTCGGCGGCGCCTTCCACGAACGCAGCGAACGACTTGAACGAAAGCGTGGGAACGCGGTCCCTGATCTCCAGTGCGATCAGGCCGGGCCAGGTAATGCCGAGGTTGAGGCAGTAATTAGGCTTACGGCGCGGAACGTCGTTGGGGTTGTCTCCAGGACCGGGCTCGAACCCCACGTGCCAGTCTTCGGCAGTGGTGATCTGTGGCGCATCAGATTCATTGCCGCTGACAAGCCGCTCGAGCAGCTTGCGAGCTTCAGCGGCGGCCCCCACTGTCAGCAGGAAATGCCGCACCATCGGCATCCTGTACCCGCGCAGGATGAACCCCTGAATGTCCGCGAGATCCAATGCTGTGTCCGGGTGCGAGGCCGGCGCCGCCCCGCCACCAAACAGCCGGCTGAAAAACGCTCCGCCCCCACTTGCCTTTCCCGGCGTGACGACGCCTCGAACCACGATATCGCTCCTGCGCCGCGTCCGCTTATCCGGCTGCGGCAGTTGGTGACTTGCTATCGGCGATCAGGGCGTGAATGTCCTGAACCGACAATCCGGGATATGCCTGGTAGAAGCCGATCGGGGTGCGATTTGCTCCTGCCGCAAAATCAATGAACTCCTGAAGATACTTTCGGCATGGCGATGGCGGCGGGTTCTTCGTGAACTTGAAGATCAGGTCGAAAACCTCTCCGATGTTCTTGGTGAAATCGGCGATGTATTTGTCGAACGAGCCGTCATAGACGGTGAAGAATCCAATCTGGTTTTCCTCGAGCGGGACAAATTGCGCAAAGTGAGGCGTGCCGACCTTGTCCAGGTCTTTCGTGGTCCCGCTCCCCCGCGCCCGCAAGATCAACTGCACCGCGAGAAAATGCAGGTATGACTTGATGGGCAGGATCACCAGAAACGGATGCAGTTCTCCGGCTCCACTGACGTCCGCAGCCGACGCCAGCGCCTTGATCTCCCTAGCGGTTACCGAGGGATAGGCGGTGTAAAGATTGACCGCCTGGATCAGGTGCGCCTGCGTCCATTTGACGAAGGCAGCGGCGTTGGCAGCAACAGGGGTTGAAGGCGGACTATCCACACGCCGCAGGATGGCGTCGAACACCGGTCCCGCGAGCCTGGCGAGATCGGCCATGAGCTGACCAAATTCGCCATCGAAATCGCCAAGAAACAGCAAAGTCCTTTCGCTCAGAATCGTGAAGCGCGAATAGTGAACACGGCCGATGCTGTCCATTGCCTGGAACAGACCAGGCATAAGAGCCGGAAGCTGCTCCGGCAGCGCCGTCGCGTCCGCCGGCGATCTCAGGGGAAATCTGAGGGTAAAGTGGTTTTGGCTCATGATTGGACTGCCCCCATGCTCACGGGATCATGCCGCAATCGAACATCTTGTTCAGAACCGGCGCGGCGATCTTGTTGATGAAGAATATTCGCGCCTGCGAATCGTTGCGAAGAAACTCAATGGCCTCCTTCTCTTTATCCGTCGGCGGCTCCTTCTTTTGCGCCTTCAACTCGTCGCAGGTTGCCGTCTGGTATTTCTTGATCACCTTGTCGGTAGCTAAATCCAGCAGCATACCCTGGGCAGACGCAGCGCCCGCGACCACCAAGGCTGAAATTCCCACGGCTACGCCAATCAATTTGTTCACGTTGCGCCTCCTGTCACGCTCGGTAGTCGATGGACCGCTCACGGAATCATGTTGCATTCGAACATCTTGTTCAGCACAGGTGCCGCAATCTTGTCGACGAAGGCCACTCGCGCCTTCGGATCGCCGCGCAGCAAATCCAGCGCTATCTTCTCCTTCTCCGATGGAGGCTCTGCCTTCTGCGCCTTCAACTGATCGCAGGTTGCCGCCTGGTATTTTTTGATCACTTTGTCAGCCGCGTCGTCCACAAGCATACCCTGGGCAGCCACGGCGCCAGCAACGATCAGAGCTGAAACAAACACCGCTACACCGAATGATCTCTTCACGTTGCGCTCCTCATCATATGTTGGTCCCGTACCTTTAAAGGGCGACGATGCGAGGTGGGTGGCGCCGCACGAGGTCGTCGGCGCCACCTTGACCGTCGCTAGTCGTGCGCGCGGGCGGTCGCTTCCCGTATCTTCGTCCGTTCGGCGGCGGTCAGCTGCGTCGGTCCGAGATTGAAGATCAGGCTGTCGATCCTGCCGTTGAAGCGGAATGGCACCTGATAGTCCTGATCGTTCACTCCGGTGCGGGTATCTATCCCGACATCGAAGGTTTCATCCGCCGGCAGCAGAAACGGGACCGTTTTCGGGACTTGCAGCGTTCGGACCTCGTTGCCGTCGACCTTCAGTACGCCGGTGCCGCCCTTTGCGATGCCGGGGCCGTCATACCTGAAGTCAAACACGATCGTATGCTTGCCTGCCGACAGCCGTTGATCGCCTGCCCATCGAGCCTGCAAGAGCGCGAGCATGTTGTAGTCGAACACCGGCACTCCCTTGAGCAGATAAAGCCCGTACCCGCCCCAGCGTCCGCCCTCTGTAACGATCATGCCGTCGCCATTTTCCGGGACAACGACATCAGCCGTGATCTTGAACGATCGGTTCAGAATATTTGGTGTATTTCCGGTTGGAATGCCGGCCATCTCGCCCGAATAGGTAAAGACGGTCTGTCCCGCAGTGGCGCTCGGCCGCGGCGCTATCGCCCGAGCGAACGACGAATTATCCAGGGGAAGCACGTTGTATTTGGTCGCCTCTTGCACGAATACCGCCTGCATTTGCTTGACCTTGTCGGGCATTTTGGCCGCGAGATCGTTGGCCTGGGAGTAATCCGCGCTCAGGTCATAGAGCTCCCACTTGTAGGCATTTATGTCGGGCATCGCCGAGTTCAGAACCCACGGTGCCACCGGCGGCGTGGTGTTGGCGTACCAACCCTTGTCGTAGATCCCGCGGTTGCTCATCATCTCGAAGTATTGGGTATTACGCGCCGACGGATCGTTGGCATTGGCCTTGTCGAAGGTATACGCCATGCTGACGCCCTCGATCGGGCTTTGCTTGATACCGTTCACCAGATCGGGCGCGCCGATACCCGTCGCCTCGAGGATCGTGGGAACGATGTCGATCATGTGGTGGAACTGGGTGCGGATGCCGCCGGCGTCCTTGATACGGGCTGGCCATGAGATCGCCAGGCCTTGCCGCGTGCCGCCAAAGTGCGAAGCTACCTGCTTTGTGTACTTGAACGGCGTGTCGAATGCCCAGGACCACCCGACCGCCATGTGCGGATAAGTGCCCGCAGAGCCCCAGCTGTCATAGAACTTCAGCTGCTCTTCGACCGGAATCTTCAGAATGCCATTGTAGGCGGTGTATTGGTTGGGCGTGCCGAGCAGCGTTCCTTCGGGGCTGGTGCCGTTGTCACCGTCGATATAGATGATCAGCGTGTCGTCGAGCTTGCCCATGTCTTCGACCGCCTGGACCACGCGGCCGATCTCGTGGTCGGTGTAGGCGGTGTAGGCTGCGTAGACCTCAGCCTGCCGCGCGAACAGCTTCTTTTCATCGGGCGATAGCGTCTCCCATTTCGGCAGCTCATCCGGCCATTCGGTCAGCTGAGCATTCGCGGGAACGACACCCAACCGTTTCTGGTTGGCAAAGATCTGGTCGCGCATGGCGTTCCATCCCATGTCGAACTTGCCCTTGAACTTGTCGATCCATTCCTTGGTCGGCTGATGCGGCGAGTGACTTCCGCCCGGAACGTAATAGACGAAGAACGGCGTGTCCGGCGCTGCCGCGTTGAGCTGCTTCATGTGCGTAATGGCTTCGTCCGCCATGTCGGTAGTGAGGTTGTAATCGGGCTTGCCAACCCACGGGAAAATTTGGGTGTGATCCCTGAACAGATACGGCGTCCACTGATCGGTCTCGCCGCCCATGAAGCCGTAGAAATAGTCAAAGCCCATCCCGGACGGCCATTGGTCGAACGGGCCCGCCACGCTGTACTGGAAGCCCGGCGTGTTGTGGTTCTTGCCGAACCAGGACGTGGCATAGCCGTTGCCTTTGAGGATCGTGCCGATCGTCGCCTTGTCGGGAGTGATAATCGAGTCGTAGCCCGGATAACCCGTCGACAGCTCCGTGATCACACCGAAACCCGAGGAGTGGTGGTTGCGGCCGGTGATCAGTGCCGCCCGCGTCGGCGAGCACAGGGCGGTCGAGTGGAACTGGGTGTAGCGCAGTCCCGCGCTCGCGATCCGATCCAGTGCCGGTGTCGGGATAAGACCCCCAAACGTACCACTCACGCCATAACCCTGATCATCTGTCATGATCAGCAGCACGTTGGGCGCGCCCTTGGGCGGCACCAGGCGCGGAGGCCACCACGGCGTCGAATCCTTGGCGCTCTCATTGATAACTCCGCCGAACTTCGGGGGCGGTGGCGGCAGCTGTTTGCCATCAATTACGATCGTCGCGCTCGGTGAACCCGGAGTGCCGTTGATCTGCTGGGCATTCGCGGTGAGTGAAAGAGCTGCGCTGAGAAGCATGCCTAACGACAGTATAGCTGAAACCCTATTCATCGTGCCGCTCTCCCTTTTGGAAACCAACGGACGCGGAAATCACGCCGGGATGTTGGTGTTACGGGCACCGATCGACGCCCGTAACTGTAGTCCGCGACTGCTGTGCTTAGTCTCTCGCTCTTTCGAGTGCATGCCGAATGAGCTTTTGTTCGTCATTCGTCATCTGCGTCGCACCGAGCTTGTAGGTCAGCTTGTCGATCTTGCCAGTGAAGCGGAACGGCAGCTTGTAGCTGTCGTCCACCGTCGTGCGGGTATCGCTCCCGATGTCAAAGGTTTCATCGATCGTCATAAGGATCGGGATCGTGTGCGGGATCGTCTTTGCAGCAACCAGCTTTCCGTCAGCCGTCAGGACACCGGTGCCGCCCTTGCCCGGGCCGGGGCCGTTGTACTTGAAATCAAACACAATCGTGTGCTTGCCTGGCTTGAGCGCATCGCTAAACACATCGCGGCCCCCTACGCCGCCTTCCCAGCGGTACCGTTCTAGATCGAGCAAGTTGTAGACGAAGACCGGCTTGCCTTTGAGCAGGTAAAGGGCGTATCCGCCGAAGCGGCCGCCCAGCGTCACGATCATTCCCTCGGCGCCCCCTGTAGGTATCGTCACTTCGGCCGTGATGGTGTAATCCTTATCCAGAATACTCGGTGCATTGCCGAGCGGAATGCCGGCGTTCTCACCGGAATAGGTGAAGACCGTTTGCCCGGCAGTCGCGCTCGGTCGCGGCGTCACCAAGCGGGGCAGGATCGAATTATCCAGCGGCAAGACCTGGTATTTCCCCGCCTCCGCCAGGAACAACGACTGCAGCTCCTTCAACTTGTCAGGATCCTTGGCCGCGAGGTCGTTGTTTTGCGAGTAGTCGTCGGCGATGTTGTAGAGTTCCCACTTGTAGTCGTTGATATCAGGCAGCTTGGCCGTTCCCATGAGCCACGGTGCAGCAGGTGGAGTCGTGCATGCATACCAACCATCGTGGTAGATTCCGCGATTGGCGAACATTTCGAAATACTGAGTATCGCGCTTCGAGGATGCGTTGGCATTTGCCTTGTCGAACGTGTAGGCCATGCTCACGCCTTCGATGGGCTTTTGCGTGATGCCATTGACAGTGGCGGGAGCCTGGATGCCCGCGGCTTCGAGGATCGTCGGCACGATGTCGATCATGTGATGGAATTGGGTGCGGATGCCACCGGCATCCGTGATGTGGCTGGGCCATGAGATGACCATGCCCTGCCGTGTTCCGCCGAAGTGCGACGCCACCTGCTTGGTCCACTTGAAGGGCGTGTCAAAGGCCCATGACCACGCCACCGACATATGCGGGTAGGTTTTGTCGGAGCCCCAATCCTCGTAATGCAGCATCAGCTCGGCTTCAGGGAGTTTCAGAATGCCGTTGTAGGCGGTCATCTGGTTCGGAGTGCCCTCAAGGGTGCCTTCGGCGCTGGTGCCGTTGTCGCCGCTGATGTAGATGATCAGCGTGTTGTCGAGTTTGCCCATGTCGTCGACCGCCTGGATGACGCGGCCAATCTCGTTGTCGGTATACGCTGCGTAGGCGGCAAACACCTCCGCCTCCCGCGCGTAGAGTTTCTTTTGCACAAATGAAAGCGAGTCCCACTTCGGCAGCGTATCGGGCCAGGGAGTGAGCTGCGTATTCGCCGGGATGACGCCAAGCCGCTTCTGGTTGGCGAAAATTTGCTCGCGCATCTTCTCCCAGCCCATGTCGAACTTGCCCTTGAACTTGTCGATCCATTCTTTCTTCGGCTGATGCGGCGAATGAGTGCCACCGGGCACGTAGTAGACCAAGAACGGCTTGTCGGGTGCTGCCGCGTTCAGACCGTTCATGTAGCTGATGGCATCGTCCGCCATGTCGGTGATGAGGTTGTAGCCGGGCTTGCCGACCCATGGAAATACCTGGGTCGTGTTGCGAAACAGGTAGGGCGTCCACTGGTCGGTCTCACCTCCCATGAACCCATAGAAATATTGGAAGCCCATACCGACCGGCCATTGGTCGAATGGTCCGGCCGCGCTGTACAGATAGGTAGGGGTGTTATGGTTCTTGCCAAACCACGACGTCGCATATCCGTTATCGCGCAGAATAGTACCTATCGTTGCGCTCTCGGGGCCGATGACGGAATCATAGCCCGGATAGCCGGTGGACATTTCGCCGATGACGCCGAACCCAACCGAATGGTGGTTGCGGCCAGTGATCAGCGCCGCCCGCGTCGGCGAGCAGAGAGCCGTGGAGTGGAATTGGGTATAGCGCAATCCCGCCTTGGCGATGCGATCCATGCTCGGGGTCGGGATGACGCCGCCGAAGGTGCCGGACACGCCATAGCCTTGGTCATCGGTCATGATCAACAACACGTTCGGCGCGCCTTTGGGCGGTACGACCGAGGATGGCCAGTACGGTTTGGAATCCTTGGCGTCTTCCTTGATCACGCCACCGAACTTCGGGGGCACGGGCGGAAGCTGCTTGCCGTCGATTGTGATCGTCGCGCTCGGTGAACCCGGAGTGCCGTTGATCTGCTGGGCCATCGCATCGGGCGAAAGCGCTGCTCCGATAACAATACTCAATGATAGCAGGGTTGCGGTTCTAGTCATCGTGTTCTCTCCGGTTGGCCATCAAACATACGTGGGCACGCATGGGCCGCACTGAGACCATTCGTTGGATCCCATCAGCGTCGAGACAGCGAACAAGCTTGATTGCTCACTCGCCGTCGCCAGTGGAATGACGAAACTCTGGCTCCGCTTCGCAAGAAGCGGGCCAACACGCGATGCGACGTGCCCTCGAAGAAAATGTTCGGAAAATCAGCGCGGTAAGAAACGCTCGACGCGAACGCCACGCTCCCCCGCTCTCGAATTCTCCAAATTTTCGGAGGCACTCCGAAATTTCGTGGATCCTAAAGCCACACCGTTCGAAGCGTGCGCCCAGTCCGATTCGTTCTTTGACAAACTCCTGGGGCTCACGCCTCAGAACGATGGCCAACGAGAAATGCAAACCCGAGCCCTCCAAATTTGGATCGATTTGGCCCAGACACGGGTTCTCTTCGCGCAGGCAGACAGCGCGATTCCGATGCGATTATTCGCAGCGCTGGTGCTTTGGCTGACAATTATCTTTGTCAGTTTCGGGCTTCTTGCGCGCCCTAACGCTATGGTCGTCGCTGCATTGTTGGTTTGTGCGCTCTCGGCTGCGTCAGCGATTTTCTCATCCTCGAGCTGGGTCACCCGTTTTCCGGGCCAATGACAATTTCCAGTGCGCTGCTAAGCGATGCCCTTGCGCCCGTAAGCCGCCGGAGTGGCGATGCTGCACCTTGGCAAAAGGACGTCGAAGACAGCTGGAGGTCAATTGGCTGCCCGCGCCAAAGGGGACATTCAACCTGACCATGCGTCTCTATGGCCCGAAATCCGAAACGCTCACCGGCAAATGGAACCCGCCGGCGGTGAAGAAAGCGCAATAGGCGCCTCGAATGGATCAACACCAGAATTTATTGGGTGTCGCACCGACCCATGACGAGATAATCTCTGTCGCTCAAGACGCTCCTCTCTATGTCGACAATTTCAACGCTAAAGGGACGACGTTGGCGCGCAAGCGAGGAAAGCCCCCTCCGAAGAAGAACCGATCCCGTGACGAGCCCGCTCCTCGATCGGAAAGCCCTGCGTCCCCCGTCGCAGGGCCTAAAGCTCTCTCGCTGCGCAGGACATTGGTCATGGTGGCGGCGTCAGCGGCTGCCGTATTCGCCGTCGGTCTTTTTTTTCAGTTTCGCGTTGGCGAGTCCGGCAAAACATCCCCTCTTCGTACTCTCGGCGCCGAAGCGGCATTCGTCGGTAGCGAGACTTGCGCTGGCTGCCACCAGGCCGAGGCAGAGCTGTGGCAGGGCTCGCAGCATCAGCTCGCGATGGCTCATGCGACAGATAAATCGGTGCAGGGGGATTTCTCCGACGCGACATTCGACTATTTCGGCGTAAAATCTCGCTTCTTCCGGAAGGACGGAAAGTTCTTGGTCGAAACCGACGACTCGAGCGGCAAGCTTGCGATCTTTGAGATCAAGTACACGTTCGGAGTCGATCCGCTTCAGCAATATCTCGCCGAGTTTCCTGACGGCCGGCTGCAGTCGTTGTCAATCGCCTGGGACAGCCGGCCCAAGGACAAAGGCGGTCAGCGCTGGTTTCACCTCTATCCGAAGGAGGAAATCCGCCACGATGATGTGCTGCATTGGACGAAGCTCAACCAGAACTGGAATTTCACGTGCGCCGAGTGCCACTCCACGGGCGTTCGGAAGAATTACGACGCGGTAAACGACCGATTCGCGACGACCTTCGCGGAAATCAGCGTTGGTTGCGAGGCCTGCCATGGTCAGGGCTCCCGCCATGTTGGTTGGGCGCGAGATAAAGGCAGCTGGTGGCCGCTTGGAAAGATCGACGATCCGACCAAGGGATTAGCTGAACGATTTAGCGAGCGGCGTGACGCAACGTGGGTACCCAATGCCGAGACTGGGAATGTCCGGCGCAGCAGCGCTCCGCGCGCGCTTCGTGCCGAGGTCGAGACATGCGGGCTTTGTCACGCCCGGCGCAGTCAGTTTTCAGAGGCTTGGGTTCCCGGACAATCGTTATCCGACACTCACATGATTTCGCCTATTACCCGCGGTCTCTACCACGCCGACGGACAAATGCTGGATGTGGAAGAAGCCTATAATTATGGTTCGTTCAAGCAAAGCAAGATGTTCGCGGCAGGCGTCACCTGCAGTGACTGTCATGACCCACACAGTTCGAAGCTGCGGCTCGCCGCTGACAGCGCCTGCCTGCAATGTCACTCCCAGGCCAAATATGCTGATGCAAGGCATCACCGGCACGAGTCGGTGACCCCGCCCCTACCCTGCGCGTCGTGCCATATGCCCTTCCGTACCTACATGGTCATTGATCAACGGCATGATCATGGTTTCCGCGTTCCGCGTCCGGACATCTCGGTAGAACTCGGCACGCCCAATGCCTGTAACGACTGCCACAAGGACAAGACGCCGGAATGGGCTGCGGCGGCGATCGAGCGCTGGCACGGACCCAATCGGAAGGGTTTCCAGAATTATGCGGCAGCATTCCAATCCGCCTGGAACGACCAGTCGGATGCCGCGAAACTGCTCGCTGTTATTGCCTCGGACAGCACGGCGCCGGCAATCGCGCGGGCCAGTGCATTGGGCGAACTCAGCTCCCGTATCACCCCGACGACCCTCGGACTCGCCAGAACCGCCGTAACAGACCCCGATCCGATGGTACGAATTGGGGGGCTCGATATGCTTCAGGACTTGCCGCTGGAGCAAAGATGGTCGATTGCTGCGCCCCTCCTGTCCGACCCCAGCCGGGGCGTGCGCATCCGAACAGCCTCGCTCCTGGGCGACGTACCATCATCGCGCTTGTCAGAAAACGATCGGGGTCGCTTCGATCGTGCGGCGGAGGAATTCATTGCGGCACAAAGGTTCAATGCCGACAGGCCGGAAGCCAGAACCACACTGGGCGCCTTTTACGCCCGTCGTGGGCGCAATGGCGAGGCTGAGCTAGAATACAAGGTAGCGCTTCGATTGAGCCCGCAATTTACGGGCGCCGCGATCAACCTTGCGGATCTATACCGACAGACGGGACGCGACGACGACGGTGAGAAGGTCTTGCGCAGCGCGCTCGGGATCACACCGAACGACGCCGGATTGCATCATGCCCTTGGGTTGAGCCTCGTGCGGCTCAAGCGCCCAAGCGAAGCGCTGACTGAGCTAGGGCGCGCGACGAGCATGGACCGCGATAACGCGAGATACGCCTATGTCTACGGGGTGGCACTCCATTCGGCCGGGCGCCTGCAAGAGGCGATTGCTCAATTGAAGGAAAGCCAGGCGCGGCATCCCGACAACCGGGATCTCGTCATGGCAATCGTCAGCTTCAGCCGTGAAGCTGGAGAAATACCCACAGCGCTTCAATACGCGGAACAGGCTGCCAGGATTGCGCCCGACGATCCCGCAGTCAGAGCCATGGTAGAACAACTGCGAGGTCAGGTCTCGCCGCGTTAGCGCCGAAGCGCCGGCGCTAACGCGGCGACGCTCCGGTCAATTTTACTGAGCCGACAGACCGACCGTTGCTTCGGCCTTCACGACCGGCGGCGGGCTCCACCTTCCGGTAAGCGCCTCGGACTTCGGAGCGTAGAGGCGCATGGTCAGATTGAAGGTTCCCTTCGGCGCCGGAAGCCAGTTGGCTTCCTTGTCCTTGCCGGGGCTCGCGTTCTGGAAGTAAAGATCGAGCGAGCCGTCGGCGTTGGTGTTGAACGGCATCCAGCTGCTGACAGCGAAGCGGTTCAGGGCGTTACCGACCTGGAATCCCTCCTGATCGTAGAGGGTGATCGACCAGAAGGCATTGACCGGCGGGGCAGCGCCGCTTGCAAACGTGATGGTGTACTTGTTTGCTCCATCGAGCGGCCTGCCGGATTCGTCGCCGAGATTAAGCGGATAAATCGCATCCTCGACCACATTCGCGCCAAGACCCTGCTGCGCGAGAATGGCCCGCTTCAGGTAATAGTTGCCATATACGCCTACCGTGTCGGTGTTCATCGACCAGCCGTTCGCAACCCGCGCCAGCGTTGGCAGTTTCCACGCCATCAGCTTCTGTCCGTCCTGCGGCGCGGTCTCCAGCGCTCTTTGCAGGGGCGGATCGAGCTTGCCGATGTCAAAGCTCTTGCCAGGCTCGATTCCGATTTTCTTCATCCGCGCGATGATCGGCTCATCGGTGACATGGGGCGGGTGAAGCTTGAGCAACTCCGCCGCGTAGGCAAAGTACACACCCGCCGTCATGCTATCAACCTGGACTTTCGGCGGCGTCTTCATGTCGACGTTGGGGTCCGGCTTCAATTCGACCGGCTTGGGCGTTTTGCCAAACTCGGACAGGAGGGCGACCTTGTAGCCAGCCTGAATCTTGTGAACCGCATCATAGTCCGGCGGACCGTCGGTCTTGGTGCGGCCGATAAGCCAGACATACGGTGTTGGCGCTTCGATGCGCTGGGTGTCCTTTGGAAGCTTGAACTCGTCGGCGAACCTGTCGCGCAAATCGGGCCTCCAGCCCGCGGGCGTCACCAGAAATGTCCCGGCTTTGGTACCCGTTGTTCGCCAGCCCGGCGAGGCGAAGACATCGGTCCACATGTCAAGCATCGGCAACAGATAGTAGCGTCCATCCGTATCCGGAGCCGAGATGACGACGGGCTCCTTTGTCATGTCCAGCCATGCGGCGGAATAGAGAGTATCGAAGTTGGACCGCACGACCCCTTTGAAATCTGCCGGCGGGTATTCGGGCACGTTGACGAACGTGTTCATCGGCCCCCTGAAATCGGTGGTGCCGTTGGTGAATTGTTTCCGCGACACGTCCATCGACATGATGGAGTAGAAGTAAACATAGGCGTCCACCGCGATGGCGTGCGCCTCCTGTTCGGTGATCGGCGCCGCCTGGGCCGGCGCCGCGGGCATGACTGCCGTACCAAGGCAGAGACCTAATGTCAGCGTCAGAATTCCTCGAAACATGACGAATACTCCTCTTCTGATATGTACAGATATTGGCAGACCCCGACGCCCACCGATCCGATTTCATGATGGCCTGCCGCGTATGACTTTCCGTCTTGCGACGCGCTTGACCTCCACTCCTTCGCTGGAGTTTGGGTGAATGATCCCGATGCTTGTCGTTTAGGGGGCCGCGCATTGCCGGCTGCACAACGGGCCGGATCGCCTTCTTATGATCTATGACGTCCGCCTTATACCGGGCGGCTGCCATGTCCCTTCGCCCGGAGGCAGGATCGACGGTGGTTCGGCCTTCGGCCAGTACAGCCGCATCACGAGATAGATCGGGCCGCTTGGAGCCGGCAGCCAATTGGCTTCCTTGTCGGCACCTGGTGACTTGTTCTGGATGTAGAGTGTCAGCGATCCGTCCGAACTGGTCTTCATGGAGGGCAGCATCGGCGAGTTGATCAGATAGCGGTTGATCGGATTCTCGATCAGAAGCTGGGTCTTTCCGTCATACATGGTCAGTGACCAGAAGGCATTCACGGGCGGCTGCTGACCGGGCGGGAATGTCAGTGTGTAACTACTTTTGCTGCCGTCGAGCGTCTGACCATCGCTATCGATGCGCGTGAGTGGATACGTCGCCTCCTCTGGACTGTTGCCATAAATGCCCGCCTTCGCGGCGACAGCACGTTTCAACCAGTCGCCATTGTAGTGGGCGCTATCCCCCGGCAGGCCGCTGACTCGCCACCCGTTGATTGCCTTGCCGGCATTGGCCACGCCCTCGTCGATCTTTCGCTCGCCTTCTTTCATGCCGAGGCCGATCTCCAGCTTGTCTTCCAGCGAGAGATCCTTGAAGTTGAGGGTCTTTCCTGGCCCGATGCCGATGTGCGCAAGCTGTGCGCGTATCTCCTTCTCGTTCTCCTGGGCGGGTGCAAACTGCAGCGCGAAGTCGAGATATTCGAAGAAGTTCGACTTCACGAGTTCCTTGTCGATCTTCGGAAAGTCGATAGCCGTCGCGGCAGCCACCGTAGCCGGCTGTTTCAGATAGACGGAAAGCGTCTGCACCTTGTAGCCAGCCTGCACTTTCTTGACGTTGTCGATGTCGTCAGGGCTGAAAAGCTGGGTGCGATAGCCAGCCAGCGACAACTGTGTGCTTGACCGGAACACCTTTTTGATCCCAGCCGGCGTAGTACCATGCCAGTCCGGACCGACAACCATGTAATCCCCGGCCTCGCTCCCTGTGGTGCGGCTGCCGATATAGCCGAAATTGTAGGTATTGCCGTCGCAGAGCTGGACCGCGTAGTAGCGCTTCGGGTCCAGGGTCGGGACCGACAAGACGATCGGCTCCGCGCGCAAGTCCATCCATACGAACGAATAGGGCGTGTCGCTGTTCGGCGTTACGATGGCAGTATCCTTGTAGGTGAAGACGTTGGGTTCGTTCTTGATCTGATTGAACGGCGCCTTGAACTGCCCCGAGTTGCGGTCAACGGCATACTCATACATGACCGCATAATTCATCACGATGGGCAGGCCGTAAATGAAACCTGCCTCGGCAATGTCTTTCGCCTTGAGGAAGCCCGGACGGTCGGCGCTCGCCTGCGCTTGCGCCGGGAGGGACTTCGCAGTGGAGGCTGTGATTGCAGCCAAGGCGGCGGAACGAAGAAGATCGCGTTTTGTAATCATTGGAACATGCCTTTCTCATCAAAGCTTGTGCTGGAGCGCGTATTTGATTGGGGATCCACGGCACCCGCGAGATCGCGATAATGGACGTTCGCCGACGCCTCTGAATTCATGGGTTCACGCCCTAGTTCTTCCGCAGCTTTCGCGCCAACTGCTGGTCCTGGAGGCATGTCTGCAATTCAACGTAGCTCGGCGGCGTCGCGCTGCTGTCAGTTGTTAGCCCGGTGCACATGACGCGGTCGGAGTTGGCGAAAGCGGACCATTGAGATTGAAGCTGATCCTTCGCCTGTTGTTCGTCGTCCATGCATCGCTTAACGGTCGCATTCATGCCGGCATTGGGATCGAAAGCGGCAGCGCTATCGATCTTACAACCCCGTGCAATATCGAATTTCGGCACGTCGTCGGCGACGGTGATGACCAACTGCGAAGCCAGGATCATGATCGGAATCGGAACCATCATCTTATCCTCCCAGCTAGCCGTCCGTTGCAGCGCGGCAACAAGCCTGTGGAGATCTTACGCATTCCACATCTCCTGTTTACCGTGAGCAAAATCTCGCTTCTGCATTCGGTGTCGTCCAGATGCCGTTTGGTCACCACTTGCAATTTGATTACGACTTACAGACTTTTCATCGGGCCGGGCTCGACGCGACACTTCTATGAAGCGCCAAGGCGTCAACGCCCTCCTCCCGCTCGACTGCGTCAATATGGACCACCGGCGCTTCGCTCGAGAGTTCGATCGCGGCAACAATCGCATTGAGCTTGGCCATATCGAGATTGCGCTCGAACTGTTCTCGGGTCTCCCATTCTTCGACGAGCAACAGAGTCTTTCGTCTGTCGAGATCCGAATAAAGACGAGCTTCTAGGCAGCCCGGCGCAACCCGCGTCGGCCCAAGCATCGAGCCGAGCGTACGCAACAATGCTGTGCGCCTTTCATCAGGAGCCACGATCTGCATCGAGAACACGATCAAGATTCATGTCTTTCAGTCGTCGTATGCAAGGAGTGGAAACAGGCTTCCTGCTCATCATCGCAAGAAGCAGGCCAACGCGGAAAGCGTGGCGCGGTCAACAGGAAATGCCCGATGGATCAGTAGGATAATGACAATTTGCTGCAAACACCGGCGTGCTCGGCGTCCTCAAATTCTCCGATTTTTCGGAGAACCTCCGAAAACTCGGAGGTTAACGTTTGGGTGCAAGCCCGAGCTTCTTGATACGGGATTCCAATGTCGTGGGCTTGATGTCAAGAAGCGCCGCAGCCCCATTCGATCCCCGAATACGCCAATTGCACCGTTCGACCGCCTGCAGAATGAGTTCGCGTTCGGCTTCCTCGAGTGAGCCCGCCGACGCGTTCAAGGCGATCGGTCGCAGTGTTGTGTGACAAAGCTTGATGCTCAGCTTGTGGCCTTGACTAAGGATCATCGCTCGCTCGATCACATTTCGAAGCTCTCGGATATTGCCTGGCCAGTGGTAATCTTGGAGCGCGAACATTGATTCCTCCGCTATCTCCTCAATCGGCTTGCCCATCGAATTGCTGAACTCCTTCACAAACGTCCATGTCAGCAATGGAATGTCTTCGCGCCGCTCTCGCAATGGCGGCACTTCGATTGGAAATACATCGAGCCGATAATAAAGATCTTCACGGAATTTTCCTTCCTTCACCGCCTGTGCGAGTGGCCGGTTGGTCGCCGCAATAACCCGCGCGTCGACCCTGATCGTCCTTGTGCCTCCCAAACGCTCAAATTCACCTTCCTGGAGCACACGCAGCAGTTTCGGCTGCAATTCGAGTGGCAACTCGCCGACCTCGTCAAGAAAGATGGTTGAACCATCAGCGATCTCGAAACGGCCTGGCTGTCGTGCCAGCGCTCCGGTAAAGGCGCCCTTTTCCCGGCCGAACAGTTCGGACTCGATCAAGCTTGCCGGGAGCGCAGCGCAGTTGACCTTGATCATTGGGCGATCTTTTCGGGAGCTTGCGTCGTGGATGGCCTGCGCCAGGACCTCCTTCCCGCTTCCGGTCTCGCCAAGCAGGAGGACCGTGGAGCTGGTTTGAGCGACTTGCGCGATTTCCCCTATCACAGACCGAAAGCACGGCGAGTGACTGGTAAGACTCTGCGGCAGCCTGATCTGCACGGCATGCTGAAGATAGGCATTCTCTCGCTCAAGCTGGTCCTTCAGGACCTGGATCTCCGCCATGGCGGCCAAAAGCTTTTCCTGCTCGCGCTTTCGCGCGATGGCCTGTGCGAACACCTCACCCACGAGCTTGAGGCGAGCAATCAAATCGGCCGGCCAGGCGCGGGTTTCCCTGAATGCCGCGAAGGCAATAGCTCCGATGATACGGCCGCCGATGCGAAGCGGGATGCTTAAATGTGAATGTAGACCCGTCCGTTGAATATATTCAGCCTCGGCGACCGCTTTGGGCGGAAGATCATGAGTAGCGCTTTGTACAACGAAGATTTCCCCAGCGCGGAGCTTGGCGAGAAACCAGGAAAGCTGCGAGGGAAGCGGACCTTGCGGTGTAGGCTCGACGCCTTCCACGGCGGTAGAAGACAGAACTACAAGAGAGCCGTCCTCCTGGAATTCGCCAAACGTGCTGCGATCGAACCCCAGAAACTGCCGAAGTATCTTTTGCGCTGCTTGAATTTCGAACTCGACCTGTTCGGCAGGAATGTTCGCAAATCGCGCGGAGAGATCCGCAAGCATACGTTCGAACGCCAGAAGCTCTTCGACGGATGCCCCCTCGGGCGCAGCGTCAAATATGGTGCTTAGCTTGTTGATGACTGCTCGTCTCATTGCTCTCTCCATGTCTTGTTGTGCGATGCGCCGCTACCTGCGGTCGCGCACTAAGGCGATCGCGGCGGGCCAACCATCGGCGTCTTCACCGGCTTGGCCATGCCGTAAGACACGACCACGCCTTGTCCGCCGCCAAGCGTCGATAGTGCCTCGTCGACCTTTTCCAAGGCGGCCGGCCAGTACTGCCAGTTGTTTGTGACCCAGACGTCGCCGGCCGGTCCGATGCTAACGTCAACCTGCATCTGCAGGCCGCCGCCGACATAGCCGCCGGGGGGCGAAATGGCGTCGCCGGTCTTCATGCCGGGCGGGCAGTTCTCCGTACGAAAGCCGCAGAGCTGTACGATCCCCGCGGACGCGGAGCTCAGGTTAGAGATCCAGATATTGTCATTTCCGTCGACCGATACCGCCCACGGCGCGTAGATGCCCTTGCCATCGATCGGCGAGAAATTCGCCTCGGTGCCGTCAGGACGCAGCACGGTGATGCTGCCACCGTCCTTTCCAGGCTTCTGCGCCGCCATGGTGCCGACAAGCACCTTGCCGGTTCGGTTCTGGACGTCCGGGTCATTGTCGAAATTGATCTTGGCGGCAGCGATCATTTCCAGAAGCTTCGTTCGGCCATGCTCGAAGCTGCCGAGCTTGTTGGTGATCCAGACGTAGCCCAGGCTGTCGACTGCAAGTCCGCTGCCTGAAAAGCCAGTCTTGAAGATTTCGACCTTGGAAGGATCAGAGGCGGGAAAACGGGTGACGTGCTCGCCGACGATATTCGTGATCCAGATGTTGTCCTTCTGGTCGATCGCAAGGGCGAACGGCGCGACCAGCTTGCAAGGGTTCTTGAGAGGATCGCCGGACCTGTTCTGGCAGAGCAGTTCGCCTTTGGCGGGATCGCCGTTCGGAAAATGAACTACCTGGCCCTTCATCGTATCAAGCGCCCAGATATCGCCGTTGGGCGCAGCGATGATGCCCTGCATTTGTCCAAGCAGGCCGTTGAAATTCCAGCCTCCAGACGGCGACAGCGGCTTGCCCTTGTTGTCAAACTCGGAGATGGCACCCAGAGAATTTGGCCGGTGAGCTTCTTCATGGCGCAGAATCTCCCTGCTTCAGTCAGCTGCTGTGATTGAATGAACGAGTCTCTCAGTCCTCAGGATCAAAAGCATCAGTCGGGCCGAGCAACTCGTTGCTCGGTCCGTCCGTTTCTCAAGCCGCCGTCTTAGCGGCAGACGTAGGCACCATTCACCAGGACGCGCACGCAGGCGGGCGCGACGACAACCGCTCCGACGGCGGCACCCCCGACGACGGCTCGCCGGGTTGTACGCCGTGCCACACCGGCGACGCTGACGGGCGTCAGGGGCCGGCCGACCCGCGCTTGCGCGGTGTCGACGGATACTGTGACACGGTCTCCCTGCCACTGGACCGATGTAAGGACACCGGCGACCAGAACGGCCGAAGCTAGAATTGCTTGCCTGGGACTGATTGTTTTCATGACAATTCTCTCCTTGTTTATGATGTATCGTGTCGGTAATGGCCGAGCAGATGCTCGCTAGTCAGCCAATTCTTTCTTCAGCGCCGCCGCCTTGCGGGCTTGCTCGGCATCGTCGCGATCGGCCTTCGTCGCGGCGAATACGTACGCTGTTCACGAGGTAGCGCGTACGGCGCCTCCGGCGCAGACGACCGCGTTGGCAGCCGTTGTTTCGAAAATCAGCAAAACAAGAGAAAATCAGCAAAGCAAGAAGAGTTGCGACGGCAGTTGGGGCGCGACAAGGAGCGGTATGATAGCCTCCCTGGTCATTTGTTTTACCTTGCACCTGTGGTTGAGCGCACGTTTTTGATTTCGATCAAGCCCTGTCCAAAACAATACGAGGCAGGTGAAACTGCTATTGATATGTGAACGGCGTGATCCGTCAGCGGCATTGACGCATCGCCATCGCCACAACGAAATTGGCGGAGCTCTCGGCCGATCAAAGAGATCTTCATCGATTTGACTATAGGTGCCGAAATGGTTCGAGAACGGTGGTAGGTAAGAGTCATGAGCCCATTGCTGATGTCGCTGATTGCCTTCACATGCATCTTCGGGGGCACGTTTATAGGTATTTTCATCCGCTACAGATTGCCGGACCGACATCTCAGTGGTGACACAAGAGATATCGTGAGGCAGGGGACCGGGCTGATCGGCACGCTCGCCTCGCTTGTGCTTGGTCTGCTCATTGCGTCGGCCAATGAAAAGTTCGAGACCGAGGGCGCTCAGGTCAAGCAGCTCACGGCCAACATCGTGCTGCTGGATGGTACCCTGACGCTGTATGGGCCGCAGACCGCTGGCATTCGGACTCAGCTGCGTCGCGAAATCTCTGTCTTGGCCGACCGGATCTGGAGCGAGAATGGCTCGAGTTCAGGGAAGACGTTGACGTTTCAAGCGACGGATCTCGGAATGTCGCTCTATGACGAGGTTCTAAAACTTTCGCCCGGAACAGACGCCCAACGCTTTCTGCAAGCCAGAGCCATGGATGCAATCACGGAGGTCGGCAAAACACGTCTTCTGCTGTTCACCAGCGCAGGCCGATCGATTCCTGTTCCCTTCCTCGTCGTGCTGGTTGGTTGGCTCACACTCATCTTCGCGTGTATCAGCCTTTTCGCCGAGAGCCAGGCAAGGACGATTGCCGTGCTTTGCATTTTTTCATTTTCTGCGTCCGCCGCGATCTTCCTGATATTGGAACTGAGTCAGCCCTTTACAGGTATCATGATGATCTCCGACCAGCCTTTGCGCCACGCGCTGCCGGCCTTCAACCTGTGACGGGCGATGATACGCTCACCAAAGTGCGATGAACCTCTCCGACATTGATTCAATGTCAAACGCTGAATATCGCAGTGCGTTCGCAACCGTGGCCACAATGACACAACCTTAAATAAAGTAAAGCTGTCGGCCGCGCAGCTTTGACTTGCATCGTATTCAGTGACGAGACTGACTCAAGGCATATCGCGGAGGAAAAGACTGAAGAAAAAGAATGGCAGCGGAGCTGACAGTTTCTCTGAGATCAAGTGGAGACTCGTAATGCGATACTCATCCTGCCTCATGCGTTTTGCAATTGCTCTTGCGACCATCGCGACCATCACGGGCGGTGCCCGGGCCGACGAAGGCGGCGTCAGTTTCTGGATTCCCGGCTTCTTTGGAAGCCTCGCGGCCACGCCGCAGCAGCCGGGGTGGTCGCTGGCGAATATCTACTACCACACCTCCGTATCCGCCGGCGCCGACGTCGCGCGTGCGCGTGAATTCACGCTCGGCAGGGTTCCGGCCAACCTTACCGTCAACGCAAATCTGAATTTGAATGTCAACGCCACCGGCGATCTGGGCATTGTGATCCCGAGTTATGTATTCGCGACGCCGGTGCTCGGCGGCCAGGCGTCGGTGTCCCTCGTGGGATCCTATGGCGTCGTCGGCACCAGCCTGGCGGGGACCTTGTCAGGCGTGGTCACGGGGCCGTTCGGCGGCACCATTCCCTTCGCGCGGTCCGACACCATCAGCGACACGACATGGGGCTTTGGCGATCTGATACCGCAATTCGCCTTGCGCTGGAACGCCGGCGTCAACAACTACATGACCTACATCACCGGCGACATCCCGGTTGGCGCTTACCAATCCACCCGCCTGTCGAATATAGGCATCGGGCACGGTGCAATCGACATCGGCGGCGGCTACACCTATTTCAATCCGCAGACCGGCCACGAGTTCTCCGGCGTGCTTGGCTTCACTTACAACTTCCTCAATACATCGACGCAGTATCAGAACGGCGTGGACATGCATTTCGATTGGGGCGCGTCCCAGTTCCTGTCGAAGCAGGTCATGGTCGGCCTTGTCGGCTATATCTACAAGGAGATCGGATGCGATAGCGGTTCAGGCGACCGCGTCGGCTGCTTCGAATCCCAGGTGCTTGGCGTTGGTCCCCAGATCGGATTCCTTTTTCCGGTCGGGGACATGCAGGGCTATCTCAATTTGAAGGCCTATGGCGAGTTTGATGCCTCGGACCGCCCAAAGGGCTGGAATGCCTGGGTGACCTTCGCCATCTCGCCACCCGCACCCGCTCCGCCTCCGACGACAAAACCTGTGGTCAGGAAATATTAGGGTTGACGCCGAAGGCCGATCTCATTTCAAAGTCTCGGCCATGCTTACGGCCTCTCTGTCCATTTCGACGGCGACAGTCGTTTCGGACCTCAACCGTTTAGCGTCTCGTCCTGCCGCGTGTGTCACCGCCCGCGGCTGCCGTTCAGCCTGCGCTCCGGGGCAACGAGTCCAAAAGGAAAACTAGGCGGACAAGACATTTCAAGTTCGGCCAAGCCGCCGGCTGGTTAATTGGCGCGCTTAAAGCGGGGCGTCCGCAATTGCGCTTTTGCTCAAGCTGCTGCGGTCAAGTCAACCTGAATGCAAATTTGAACGGGCAAGCTGATCTGGTGGTTCTTGCTCCGACATATACTTTCGCAACGCCGGTACTCGGCGGACAGTTGCCATGGGCGTCTCGGGAATATTCGGCCGAAATAGCGCCACCATCGACGGGCCCTTGACGGTCAATGCTGGCCCGCTGGTGGCGACCCGCATAGGAAGCATCTCGGATTCCTCACATCAGTCGGCGACCTGCAACCGCAGCCGCCGCTGCCATCCAAACATTCAATTTCCGTCGTGACTGATAGTAACTGGAGATCAACCGGCAGATAACGTCGAAGGCCCCGATCGCGAAGACGACAAAAAACGCGCAAAAGTAGTAGTTTTGGCATATATTTGATTCAGATCAATGGGGCATCAATCCGCCCGTGAACTGTCAGGCTTGGTCGTTTTCGGACTAGTGAATAACTGAGTGGAAGCAACATCCAGCAAGACAACATGGATAACCACCATGGCTAACCAGGATACCGCAGCTTTCTCGCATCGGGTCGAGCGCGACCTACGGCTCGATCTCTTCCGAGGTATGGGCCTGTGGATGATCTTCCTCGATCACATTCCGGATGACGTCGTTGCCTGGCTGACCCTGAAGAATTACGGCTTCAGCGATGCGGCCGAGTTCTTCGTGTTCATTTCCGGTTATCTCGCTGGCTTCATCTACGCTCCGATCATACGCGGCGGTCAGTTTATCGCTGCCACCAAGCGGCTGCTGACCCGCGCCTGGCAGATGTACGTTGCCCACATCATGCTGTTCCTTGTCTTCACGGCACAGATCGCCCGCACGGTGCGGCGGTTCGATAATCCCATGTATACGGATGAATTCAACGTTCACAGTTTTCTCGAGCACCCCGACATCCTGATCGGACAGGCGCTTACGCTGCGCTACAAGCCCGTCGATCTCGACGTGCTGCCGCTCTATATCTCGCTGGTCGCTCTTTCGCCGCTCGTCCTCTGGTGTATGGTGCGCCGCCCGAACTGGACCCTGCTTGGCTCGGTCCTCGTGTACATCGGGGCGCGGGTGTTCGACTGGAATCTCGCTTCCTATCCGCCCGGGACACACTGGTACTTCAACCCGTTCGCCTGGCAATTGCTGTTCTTTTTCGCGGCCTGGTGTGGCGCCGGAGGCGTGGCCAAGCTGCAGGGGCTGATCCAGTCCCGCGTGGCGCAGGCGGTTGCGGTCGCCTGGATTGCGTTTGCGCTGCTGATCGTCATGACCTGGCACAGCCCGTTCCTGGAATCGTTGATTCCAAAATGGATGATCAAGGCGATCTATCCGATCGACAAGACCGACCTCGATATGCTGCGTTTTACTCACTTCCTCGCTTTGGCGTTGTTGGTTGCCCGATATTTTCCGCGCAAATCCGAGATACTCAACTCCAAATGGCTGCGTCCGATGATCCTGTGCGGCCAGCATTCGCTGCCAATTTTCTGCTTCGGCGTATTCCTGTCCTTTGGCGCGCATTGGATCCTGGTTCAGCACGCCCAGGGCGGCGCGCGAGCACTCTGGATGCAGCTGCTGGTCAGCTTTGGTGGCATGCTGATCATGACCGGGCTCGCATGGCTTCTGGATCGGACTCAGAAAGTGCCCAGCCTGTTCGTCGACACAGCCGAGTTCGAGGGAGCCAAACCGGCGATCGAACCCGGGAAAGCGTGATTCCGTGCTGACGGGAGCCGGCGCCCTGCTGTTGCCACATGATGGATAGCGCAGTCGAAGCAAGCGGGACCGCAACACGCTGTCTCGAAAGCGCTGATAGAGCGTTGCCCTCGAGCAAGGCGACGCGGTGGGTTGGGCGTTTCGACGTCTGCGATGTTGCCACCATCGTCGTCATTGCCGCACTCGTCGTCATCGCCCTGAGCACCTTCAAGGACTACGCTATCTCCAACGATGAGGCCGTTCAGCATCGCTACGGCGAATTGATCATCGGCTATTACGCCAGTGGCTTCGCTGACCAGAGCCTCTTCAACTTCAAGAATCTTTACCTCTATGGCGGCCTGTTCGACGTCATTGTCGTGACGCTCAGTCATCTGATCCCGATCGACCCGTATGACCTGCGTCATATCCTGTGTGCGCTGATCGGCATTGGCGCGGTCGGCGCCACCGCTGCGACGGCCCGCCTGATCGCCGGTCCGCGCGCGGCCCTGTTCGCCGCAATCGGGTTGAGCATCAGCGGTGCATGGTACGGTGCGATGTTCAACCACACCAAGGACATACCGTTCGCCGCGGCGATGATCGGGGCGACGTTGTTCCTGATCCGCATCGCGCGATCCCTGCCGTCGCCGCGCGCCCTCGATGTAGCAGCGTTCGGCCTGCTGACCGGGGCCGCACTCGGCATGCGCGTCCTTGGCTTACTGCTCGTCATCTACGCCGGCTTCGCAATTACCCTCTATCTGCCTTCACCGGGGCATGGGCGGTGGCGGTTCGGGATCTATTCGTCGCTACGATTGTTGCCTGCGCTCGTACTCGCCTACGTCATCATGATCCTGGCCTGGCCCTGGGCGGCGCTGGCGCCGCTCAACCCGGTCCGCGGCCTCCTCGCCTTCTCCGAATTTCAGTATGGCATACGTACGGTCCTCGCGGGCCAAGTCTACGATATGGCGAACGCGCCGCGACTATATGTGCCGATCTACATCCTGATCCGCATGCCCTTGCTGATGCTGTTCGGCGTTGCCCTGGCGATCTTCTTTACGATATGGTCCTCTCCTGCCGCCGGTGGCAGGCTGCCGCGCTGGGACATCACGCTGATAGCGTTGACGGTGGCCTTTCCGCTGGCTTGCCAGGTAACCCTGCACGGCCCCGCCTTCACCGGATTGCGCCATTTTCTGTTCGTCGTTCCCTCGCTGGCAGCGCTTGCAGGCATCGGTCTCGACAAGGTGCTGACGGCGCTCGCGGCGCGCGGGCGCGTGGCAGCCGCCGCTGGGCTCGCGGTCGCAACGGCCTGTTTTTCCTGGAATGCCGTAACCTTGATCAGGCTGCATCCGTACGAATACCTATTCTACAACACGATGGTCGGAGGTCTTGAGGGCGCGTCACGGAGCTACGATCTCGACTATTGGTTCGGCAGCATGCCGGAGGCGCTGACACAGCTCGAAAGCTACCTGCGCCGCACCGCATCGACCGATGTCAACCCGCCGACGCAAGTCTATTCCGTCGCGGTTTGCGGCGAACGCCCGGCGTTCGAGAAGACCGTTACGCTTCCTCAGCTGCGCTGGGACTTCAAGCCGGAGTGGGACCAGTCGGATTTCTTCATCGCGCCGACCCATATGAATTGCGACAGCGATCTCGACGGCGAGGTCATCGGCACGGTCGAGCGGCTCGGGGTACCCATCGCCTACATCAAGGACCGTCGGGCGCTGATCCGGTCGGTAAGAGCGGCCGCACGGTGAGTATCGCAGCGCAAGACCCCTCGCACGTTACCGTCCTGAAGCCGGCTGCTCCGCGTCTCTCGAACGAACGTGAATTGCGGATTGATCTGTTCCGCGGCTTGGCGCTGTGGTTGATCTTCATCGACCATTTATCGCCCGACGTCCTGAGCTGGTATACGATCCGAAGCTACGGATTCAGCGACGCGGCGGAAATTTTCATTTTCATTTCGGGCTATACGGCGGCGATGGTTTACGGTCGCACGATGTTCGAATTCGGCCTTGTGGTCGCAACCTTGCGTATCTTGCGGCGGGTTTGGCAAATCTACCTCGCGCATGTTTTCTTGTTCACGATCCTTATGGCGGAAATCTATTTCCTCACCTCCCGGGTCCAAAGCTCCTCTTACCTGGAAGAAATGGGCGTCGTCGAATTTTTCAAGCAACCGGGCGAAGCCCTCGTTCAGGCCCTGCTGCTTAGATTTCGTCCGCTGAACATGGACGTGCTGCCGCTCTACATCGTGCTGATGTCTTTTCTGCCGCTGATCCTGTGGTTGGTCAAATTGAGGGCCGACATCGCATTGGCACTGTCGGTGGCGCTTTACGCAGTAAGCTGGCAATTCGATCTGCATCTGACGGCCTATCCAAACGGCTTCTGGTCCTTCAATCCTTTTGCGTGGCAGTTGCTGTTCGTGTTCGGCGCGTGGTGCTCGCTGGGCGGCGCGCGGCGAATGTCGCCCATTCTTTCGTCACCGGTCACATTGTGGATATCGATTGCCTATGTTTTCGCCGCGTTCTGCATCACGCTGACGTGGTATTTTCCGCAGCTGGAACACGTGTTGCCGCGCCGGGTCGAGCAATGGATCTACCCGATCGACAAGACCGATCTGGACATCCTCCGGTTTGCGCATTTCCTGGCGCTGGCGGCGATCACCGCGCGCCTTGTCCCGAAAGGCTGGCCGGGACTGAACTCGCCATGGCTGCGGCCGATGATCCTGTGCGGCCAGCACTCGCTGGAGATATTCTGCCTCGGCGTCTTCCTGGCGTTTGCAGGGTATTTCCTGCTGGCCGAGATCTCCGGCGGCGTCGGTCTGCATTTCCTGGTCGCCCTTATAGGAATACTGGTCATGTCGGCCGTGGCTTGGCTTACTTCATGGCACAAACACGCACGAAAAGATCGACGCGGGTGACTGGCGGCAGTGCCAACGCCGTTGTATCGCACGGATCTGGTGTTGGAGACGTTGAATGAAGCGGCTGTTTCACCTGCTCGCACATGCGCGTCGGTGTGGGTCGCCATCTTCGAGACTGGATTCCGGCTGCAGCAGTATTTCGGTCCGCTGTACGATCTAGAAATGGCGGACATAAATCCGAATTGGGAATCCGACGTCGTGAACCATCAGCCGACGTCGGAAAACCAGAGCTTGTGCATTTACGGCGATTCGACCGGCTTCAGCTACAAAAGGTCATTTGACGTCAACGGCATCAGAATTATCGACGACAAGGCGCTGCTGGCCGATTGCCGGAATCCGGCTTCGGTCCTGTTTCTCGGCGATTCATTCATGGAAGGCCACGACGACAGCAACACGCTGCCTTATCACGTCGCGAGTTACCTCAAGACCGAGCACGGAGTTTGCCTGAAGACCTGCAACAGCGCTTCGAATCGCATCCCGAGAATTTCTATCGGAGGAGCGGCGATATGCATTATAGTTTCAAGGGAGCGCTATCTCCCTTCCGTTGATGCCTCCGGATTCGTTGAGCATACCCATGTATGTCGCCTCCGTGAGCTCAATGTCGGCGGCCGACGAGAGGGGACCACTGTAGAAGGGGCCGTCTCGTCAACCTTGATCTCGGTGTCGGAGGCACCAGGATCGGGCTTGCCGGCAAACAGTGCGACGGCCGCACTCCCCAACATTCCAAATATGCAGATCCAAATATGCAGATCAAGCCATGGCATCTCAAGCCGCTCAATCTCGGGCCCTCCCTATAGTAATCTTATTTTGCTTGATCCGGCAGGCCGGTTACTTGGGATCCTCGAGCCGGTCAGAACCCGCGGAAAGTCGCGAACTCGTCCACTGCCACGCGATCTGTGGTAAACTTGTTGATGGGATGATCGACATCCGCGTAGCCCACCGACATTCCGCAGTAGACCATGAGATTTGACGGCAACCCCAAATGCGTGGAAACGGTGTTCGGCCAAGCCGCCCACGCCTCCTGCGAGCATGTGGCGAGGCCGGCCTCTTCCGCCAGCAGCATTACACTTTGCATGAACATGCCGAGGTGCACCCACTGCGGCTTGTCGAAGCAGCGATCCATTACGAAGATCATGCCGACAGAAGCGCCGAAAAATTCGTAGTTGCGGGCAAACTGCTGCAGCCGCCCTGCCCTATCCTCGCGCGGCACACCTATGGCCGCGTAGAGATCCTCACGACTTTTCTTGCGGCGAGCATTGAATGCATCCGGCAGCGGATCCGGAAAGATCGTGAATTCTGGAGCAGCTCTTGCGCTTTTCGCATCTTCGCGGATTTTTCTCTTGAGCACGGCCAGATCGTCGCCGGCCATCACGTAGACATTCCAGGGCTGAAGATTGCCGCCGGACGGCGATCTCGCAGCGGCCTTCAGTATGCTCCGCAGGAGGTCCCCACTGACGGGCTTGTCCAAGAACGCGCGCGTTGATCTCCTCGCCAGCACGGCTTCCGTCACAGATGTCATTCCGATTTCCTCCCGCAAAAGCGCAGAGGGACGAAGCGATATCCACCCCTGCTGCAAGGCAACACGCCCGATTTGAACCGCGCACCCCGCGCTTGCCGCCCGCATAGGCCATCGCGGTGGCTCCCTCGACAAGAAGCATGAGCTGTGGGCTGGTGTGCTCCTTCGCCCTGCGTCGGGCTGCGGACAGCGCCTTCACAAAGTATCAGTCACGCTGCCGCAAGATGTGCTCAGCGCCGTGCTGCTCTCGCAGTCGGTAACTGCGGCGCTTGTCGGGAAAGGCCCTTTGAAAGCAGGCCCGATAGCGGGTTGGGCTTGTTGTTAGATGCGTGCGAAAATGATGGCGCAGCGTATCAACCGAGCCGAACCCCGACATCTCGGCAACCTGTTCGATAGAAGCTCGAGTATCCTCGAGCAGCATCTTCGCATGGTTCATGCGCTCGAACGTGATCCACTCTCCCGGCATAGCGCCTGTTGCATCCACGAACCTTCGGATGAATGTCCTGCGCGACATGCGTGCCCGCTTTGCTAGCCTCTCGATCGCCAGATCTTCTTCGAGATTCTGCTTGATCCAGACCAAGAGATCCCCCATGGCATCGTGCACCGGCCGGGTGCGTCGTGGGATGTACTGAGCCTGGCCTCCCTCGCGATGAGCCGGAACAACCAGTCGCCGCGCGACATCGTTTGCAACGCGGGTCCCGAAATCACGCTCCACGATGTGAATACACAGATCTAATCCAGCAGCGCGGCCAGCGGAGGTTAGAATGTCCTCATCGTCGACATATAGAACACTGGGATCTACTAGAACATCCGGATACTTTCGCTTAAGCGCGTCGGCCTGAGCCCAGTGCACCGCCGCGCGCCGCCCTGACAACAGGCCCGTCTCCGCCAACACGAACACACCTGCACAGATGGTCGCAATCCTCGCGCCGCGGGCGTGCGCCGCCTTTAAGAGCTGAAGAATGTTTCGCGGCGGCAGCGTATCGATGTCCTGCCATCCCGGCACGATCACGGTCGTTGCGTCGTTTAGAGCATCCAGCCCTCTACTGGCTTTGATTTGAACGCTGCAGGAGCTCGATGTCGCGGCACGCTTTCGATCGCCGCAGACCGCGACCTCGTACCAGTCCGGCCCCATGTTGGGCAAACCGAACACCTCCATGGCCATCCCCAATTCGAAGGTATTGACCCCGTCATAGGTCAGAATGGCGATCTTTCGAGAATTCATACCAGGTCACCGCGGTTGACACGATCTTCATCATAAAAGGCATTTGTGCCAATGGTCAACCGAGTAACATCGCGTCAGGATCGTACGGAAATATCTTGTCCGAAGCTGAACGAGGGTCGCCCGCACAAGAGTGTGACGTGGAGCGCATTGATGCGCGCTTTGTGCTGCGCGTGTCACGGCGGAAACCACAAGCGCCGCTGACCGTGGGCGCCGGCGGCGATCGGATGGAGGCAGCGAGACCCGGCGCACGCCAGGTGTCGAGGGTAATTTGAGAGTCTTCGCTGGTGCTATTCAAACAGCCATCTGAACGAGACCGCAGCCACAGGGGCCCCCAATGAAACTCGCGACGCCGGCCGACCAGAATGCAGCTAAGGGACAGCTCGTCGGTGTTGTTGGGCTTATCCAAGCCACCAGCGGGCCTGGACGCGATCGCTGGTACTCGCTGGCGGTGCTGGTATCAGGGATCTTCATGACGACCTTGGACCTGTTCATCGTCAATATCGCGTTAGAACGAATCCAGCAGAATCTGCATGCGAGCCCGGCCGATCTACAGCTGGTGATGGTCGCCTACAGTGCGGCCTACGGCGTGTTTCTCATGAACTGCGCTCGCCTCGGCGACCTATACGGTCGGAAGCGGCTGTTCCTGATCGGAACGGCCGTCTTCACCGTCGCATCTGCCATGTGCGGAGCGGCGCCGTCAGCGGCGTTGCTCATCGCTGCTAGAGTGCTGCAAGGTATGGGTGCGGCACTCCTTATGCCACAGATTCTAGCGACCATCCGCGTACTGTTCGAAGGCGAGGCACGGCCGAAAGCTTTTAGCATCATGGGTATCGTTCAAGGCCTGGCTTCGCCTATCGCACAGATCGGCGGCGGCCTGCTGGTCACCTACAACCTGTTCGGCCTCGGCTGGCGCCTCGTCTTCTTGATCAATGTGCCGATCGGCCTCGTGATGATCCTGCTTGGCTCAATGTGGATCATCGAAACGCGAGCACCTGTTCCCGCTCGGCTCGACGTCAAGGGGGCGATCATCCTTGCGTCAGGTCTGCTGATCTTGTTCGTTCCGTTCCTTGAGGGCCAGGATCACGGCTGGCCGTGGTGGTCAATCGTTCTCCCCATCAGTTCAGTGGTCATCTTCTATCTGTTTGCGCGCTTTGAGGCCGCACTCGTGCGACGGGGCCAAGTTCCGATCTTCGATATCACCATGCTGTCCAATCGCCGCCTGCTCGCAGGCGTAATAGGCGTATTTCTGTTCTTCGCCTCCATCAGCTCCTTTTTCTTGTCCTTGACGTTGCTGCTGCAGGCGGGCCTCGGCTACACGCCTCTGGTCGCCGGGCTTATCTTCACTCCGACCGCGCTCGCGTTTATCACGGCCGCGCGCCTCAGTCCCACTACCGTGCGCTATGTGGGCAGCCGATCCCTGCTGCTCGGCATCAGCGTCTTCTTCATCGGTCTCACACTATCCGTGCTCATCGCCTTCATCGAGCCGACCAGCACACCGCTACTGATTGCTTCGTTAATCTTCAACGGCTTCGGCCAGGGCCTGAGCATTCCGCTCGCGCTCAACGCCAATCTTTCCACCGTTCCCGAAGCACAGGCCGGCATGGCCTCGGGCATGGTGGGCACCATGCAGACACTGGGAGCGGCGTTCGGTGTGGCGGTCGTCGGCGTGATCTTCTTCGCCGAGCTGTCGGGGTCGCTGGCGCTCACGCTGGAGGCCAAGAGCGAACTCTACGGACACGCTCTGGGCACAGCGACCTGCTTCAACCTCATCGCCACTGCGCTGAGTGCGCTCTGCTTTCTTTCCCTCACCCGCACAAAGTGAGCCGAAGGGCGGACCGCAGCATCCCCATGCGAAAAGGCCAATTCATCGCAGCTTGCGACGAACCGTCATGGTTTGGATGAGTCAGCGTCGATGGCAGTAGCAGACAGATCCAGTCGAGCGGACTCATCGACACCGGCCTGGCCACGATCGCGGCGACATAGCTGTCGAGCATGGGAAGACTCGTGGCGACGGGATGCTTCTCGACGCGAGCCTGCAGCCAAGACTCAAGTTTGTCGAGCGGCATCGCGGCTGCCGCCATCGATGGTGAAGGTGATGATGTCAACGACGTCGGCTCATGCGGCTACCCGTGCGCTGAGCTCGCGGGCCGCCTTCCAGGTCCAGGCGAGAAGTTCGTGCAACCGATGGCTCTTGGTCTGGCCGAATCGGCGCGATGTCCTTCTCGGAAATCGCAGGCCAGTTACCCGCCCTCCGGCACGGCGCCGACCCCGCCCCCCAAAACACTGAATCTACACCAGCTCCTCACCGCGTGACCTGGCTTCCGGGTGGGGGCTTCAACGGACATGTACCTATGCTGACACTCAGAAGGGGTATGTCGGGCGGACACTGCGGCGACGCCGCGCCCACGGCTGACGCCGCTGGCTCATCATGCAATAACTCGGGCTAAAGCCGCTCGTCAATGAGTGGTCGATGGTCAGCGCGGGCACGAGGGCCCTTAGTGAACTGCGCCATACCCGAGGGCAATACCCGTTGGATGAAATTCCTCCTCCTCGACGGTCGCTTCCAGTCTTAGCGCCTTGGGATTCTTGTCCGCGATGTCCGGCAGGGGCATACCTTGTCCGAGCCAAGCCGTCAGCAGCCCACGAATAGTGTTTCCGTCGCATCCCGGCGGCGACGCGTCGAATAGCTGGCCTAAGGCCCCCACTTCCAGGCTAGACAGCGCGTCCCCGTTCACCGCGGTTGCGAACCTCGCCTTCAGCTCTTGCAGAAACTGCAGCGCCGCAGCCGAAAAGTCTGACGCGCTCCGGATCTCCAGTAAGCGCCTGACCAGGTCGTCCTGCCCAAACCGTCGGTCCGGGACACGAAGCTGGGTCATCATGTGATAGACGGACCGCACCATTGCCCAAGCGAGCCAAGTGTCGTACTTCACGATGACCGCACTGGCTTTGTCTACGTCGCCGTTGTGCGATGCGCCGTTTCCGTTTCTCGCGTGGTGTGCCTTGTTGATGGTGTCAAGCCAGAGAAGCACCCGCCCCGGCGACGCAGTTTTCCGTAGGCTCTCAAGCTGCTCACAAGCGATTTGGTCGACGAACTTGAATTTGGTCCGGCAGGCCTCATCGAGGCGGCGTTCGTCCAGGGATTTAGGCTTGTCCTGGCCTCGCTGCTTGTAAGATGGCGCTTCATCATGGACCCAGTCGCGCCACAGCCTGATCTCCGGCTCGGTGAACACGCGGAACATGGTGCCGCCGAACTCGAGGAGTTTGAAGAAACGGCTTCCGTCAGGATCGCCGGGCACGATGTAGCCATGCTCGATCAGGGCGTCCAGAAACGCTCTCGGATCGTTGAAGAGCTGGTTGATCGCCACGCCACCCATTTTCTTGGTACCGTGGTTGTATTGTCCGTAGGTCTTCTTCTCGCTGATCAATTGCAGCAGCTGTTGCTCCAGCGTGCGCGGTTCTCTGAGGACATGGATAATCTGCTGCATGAGAATGGCGAAGGTGAGAGCGTAAGCGACGTAGCCATCCCAGATGCGAGACCATTGCTTCTGCACCGCCTCCTCTCCCCCGTGCAACATGACGTTGTGAAGATAGATCTTCACCGCCCGCAGGATCTGCGCTGCGTGGCCATCCTCGGCATTGTCAATAGCGATGTGCAGGCGATGGAACCTGGCGCTGAGGCCGACGTTCTCGAGGATGGAGGCCGCGCGATGCAATTCCAGCGCCGTCCATTCCAGCCACAATGTCATGCCAATGATCTCGGGATAATACAGGCTCGGAAACTCCGAGATCCCGAGTTGGAATGTGGCGCTCTCGAAGGCGGCATCCAGGAACTGGGCATCGAGAGCGAATGCGGTACTCGCCACCGGCGGTGGATAGAAGCCGAAGGAATGGCAGAGGTCCCGGTAGACGTTCGCGTGGTTCTGCGAAACCTCGCCGTCGCCAAGCTCTTCGTTGAAGATCGAGAACAGCGTCGAGTTCACCTCATCCATCGGTCCCATGCGATGCACGTTGCGTAACCAGGCGCCATCAAGAAAATTGAAGGGCGTCAGCTGCTTGACGCGTTCAATGACGTTCTCGCGAGTGGAGAAATAGGGATTGTGCTCCTCGTTCGCAGCATTGTAGGGCCTGCCGTTCTCGGTCAGGCCGAACTCCATGCAATCGTCGTAGATGTCCTTCATGCGCGCGTCGAAGACGTCTTCGGAGTAGCGGAACGGCCGGATGTTGTTCATGAAGTTAAACGCGCTCGGCAATTTTTGTACGTCTCGCGCCGCGTGCAGGACGCTCTCGACGTACTCTTGCGCCTTGCCGAGGCAACCGCGGTGGTCCTCCAGGTTAAGCAGCGCATGGAAGAGATAGCGAATATCCATGCCCGCATAGGGCAGGCGCTCGGTCTCCACATGGACGTCCTCACCGCTGGCGGCTCGGAACCGCCGCACGAAGCCGAGCTCGTACCAGTAGCGCACCATGTCGTCGGCGCCACGCCGGGCGGCGTCCCGCGGGTCATCCCGCGTCGCCGCGGGATTCTGCCAGGGCCGGCGCAGCAGAGTGCTGACGCCCAATCCCCGGTCCCACTTCACGCGCCCTTCGAGGCCTTCTCGGACGCTCTTGCCGCCCGGTGACCACTGCGCATTGACCTCATCGAACACCTCCCGCGGAATGATATCGTCAGGCCGCGCGGACGGCCACCAGTTTTGGCGCCCCAGGTATAGACCAGCCTGCCACGGTACACTCAGGCTCGACGTCAAGTCGCCGGGTTTGATCCGACCGCGGTTGATGCGGAAAGCATCGGCATAGGTCGCAGGGTCCCTGACCAGTGAGCCGACCTCGACCCCTGGTCCGAAGGGACCGCCCACCGCTTGGTCCAGCACGACGCGCTGCAACTCGCTCACGCGCGCATCTGGAGTCTGGCTCGTTGGCGTCTGCGGTTGACGCGGCGCCTCGGCGGCGATGGCCGTCCCGTGCTTCCATTTTTCTAGCAGCCGATACTGCCGCGGCAGCAGCGAGAACCAGCTCGCCGGGACGCCCGACCGCCCCGGCCCACGATCGCCATAGAGCGGCGGCATATAGCGCGCGGTGGCCTGCTTGATGGCAGCATCACCTCCTGCCATCGGGTTGCGCAGCATCGCAAAAATCCGAGCGCGCTCAGCAACGGACCGGCAACACGCGAAGGAGAATTTATGGCCCCTGCGGGCGTCATTGTTCACCCAGCCGATATCGTCCATGCGGGAGAGCAGCATATGAAGGCGCTCAGGGTCGAGATCGGTCGTCTCCGTCAGCCATCCCGCGTCTTTGGCGATCTCTTCCGCGACGTCGTATAGCGTGACCAACGCATCGATCGACGGCGCATAATTCGGAGGTCCCACCACTACCCATGCCGCATCCTTAGGATCCGACACGTCGATGCAGCGTCCGTCGGGCAGTGTGACGGTCGCCGACACCGGACCATCCGAGACGTCGTCGTACCAATAGTCGTTGTTGGTCCAGTAGTCGGTGCTTTTCGGGTCGGCGCCGATCGGGTTGTCGGGAATCGTCGAGCCCGCCTGCCCGAGCCCGCCCAGCACCAGCAGGCGTCCGCCGTCGTCGACCCGGAGTTCGCCAAGATAAATGGGTACGCCGAGAAACACGCCGGTGTCGAACCGCGGGTTGGCAGATATGCCAGAGGAAGAGATAGTCCGCGCGCCGGGGTCGATGATCAACTCGGCGCGTTCGTCAGGGGCGCGCGTGTCGGGATACTGATGGGAGGCACCGTTACCGTTGCGCAGCCGCGCGTTGCCGGCGAGGCCATCCTGAAATCGATACGAGGCGCCTTTCCTGTTTACGAGATGAGCACTCCATTCGACTTCGACCGCAGGTTCGTCATCGCTGGGCTTCAGCGGCAGTTCGCCGAGATTGTTGCCGTCGCTGTCGTAGCCATAGAGCCGGAATAGCGCGGCCTGCCGCCGGATGCGGCCGCTCGAATCTTTGTGACCGCCGGCCGGCACGTCTTTGACGCCCGCTGGAGTGTCTGCAGCCACAAAGAAGCTGTCCGGGCTGTTACCTACCCGCGCGATTCCGATGCCCGGATGAAGCCGGCAGCTATGCACCTCGGAGAATGGGTAGCCCCTGTTTGCTGTCCTCACCATATCGTTGCTCCTGAGTTCGTATTAGGTGCTGTCGAAATCCTCAACGCCTGGGGCGGGCTGAAGGCTGGTCACGCGCACGTCAACGATCGCGGTCTGCCCCTGTGTGTTGCGCTCGAGTGCCGCCGCAAACTGAGTACGAAAGTTGCCGATATTCTCCACGGGAAGGTGCGCGACGCCACACCCGATTGTGGCGAAGCTACTCTGCAGCCCGAACCGCTTGTTCTCGAAGCCGTACTTCCGCCACTGATACTCCAGCCAGCCGAAGCCTTGGTTGTTAAGGACGACGTAGGTGACGGGCAAAGCGTAATCGACCGATGTGAATAAGTCGGCGCGAGCGATATTGAATGCGCCGTCGCCCACCAGCGCGATGACTGGCCGATCCGGCTTCGCCGCCTTCGCGCCCATCGCCGCGGCGACGCCGAAACCCAGGCTGGTTTGTTCGCTCGGAACGATAGATCGCTGATCGGCGCCGAGCGTGAACGAGGGATAGAAATATGACCACATGTCGAGAAGGCCGTTCTCTTGCACCAGAATGCTGTCGCGCGGCAGTGCGGCTTCGAGCTGCTCCATCAGCGTCAGCAACGAAAAATCGCCGGCCAGCTTGGCCTCTTCGAGGGCGGCAGCTCGTGTCTGGATGGCGACGGCCTTGCTGCGGCGGATCTGGTCCGACCATGCCGGCCGACTCTCGAAGGCATGATCGTGCGACAGTCTATCGGTGATGCCGTCGCAAGAGGCGACAATCTTCGGGCCGGAGTACGTCGTCGACATCTCCTCGCCGGTGACGTTGATCTGCAGCACGCACCCGCGAAGGCGCTTGGAATCCAATAGTAGCGTGGCTGTCTCCTCAAGGCGGCTGCCGAAGCTCACCAAGCCGTCGCAGTGCTCCCATAGCTCGCGCAGGGGTTTCGCCGTATAGAGGCCGGCCAGACCGCAGAACAGCGGATGCCGCTCATTAGCCGCGCCGCGGCCAGATGCGGTGGTGAACACAGCAGCGCCAACCTTCGCTGCTAACTCTTCATAGGCGACTGTCCTGCGGCCATCCAGTGCCCCGCCTCCGAGCAGGAAGATCGGTCGCTCTAGTCTCTTGATGAACCCCTCGACCTCCGCAGCGGCTGCCGCGGACAGATGGGGATGGTGTCGAACCGGCGGATCGTACTTGATGTCCGTCGCCGTGCCGTCTGCGAGGTCTTCAGGGATTTCAATGTACGTCGGCCCGGGGCAGTCATTTATGGCGAGGAAGGACGCCCGCTGGATCGCCCAGGATAGCTGGCTCACATGCTCGATCCGATACGCCCACTTCACCAGCGGCTTGATCACTGCGACCTGGTCGAACTCCTGGAACGCGCGCGCGCCGAGGCGATGGCGCGCCGTGCCGACAGCTATCAGAACCACAGGTGCGCACGAGGCGCGGCTCTCCAGCACGCCAGTCAGCGTGTTCGTGACCGCTGGTCCCTTGCCTACGATGCAGATGCCCAGCTTGCGCGAGGCTAGCGCATATCCGGTCGCCATGAACATCGCGTTGCGCTGGTCCTTGGCGACCACGAAGCTGATGTTGCGCCCCTCCAGCGCTTTCAGAATGCTCAGGTCGTCGCCCGGAATTCCGAACACCGGATTGGTGCCAGAGGCTTCGATGAACCGGGCGACCTCTACCCACGCGAAGAACGCTTGACTCATGGCCGCTGGCCCATCATGCGGGCGATGGTCCGCGAAAGCAGGATCGGCTCGATGCGAAGGTCGCCGTTGCGCCAAGCGTAGTTCGCCATGCGGCCGTAGCCGCCGAACGGCGTGTTGCCGTTCTCAATATCGAAAAGCGTGCAATTGACCGACACCATGTGCCGCTTGCGAAGGAAGTCCTCGATCTCCGGCACGGCGTAGACGCTCGCTCCCAGCGCCCGTTCGGTATAGATGTCGAGCGACAGCTCGCGGACAAGGTCCTCGGGGGTGTCGTACGCGATGACATTGAAGATCGGCCCGAAGAACTCGACGATGTCGGCACGATTGTGCAGCGGACTAAAAATCACCGTAGGCTCCACATGCCGCGTGGAGTACCTCACGGCACCGCCATGTACGATGCGCTGCTCGTTCTCCAGCAGGTATCTGGAGATTTCGTCCAGCGCCGAGCCGTAGAACAGCGGCCCGTAATCAGCGTCGGCATGTTTCCGCGATCCGAACTTCAGCTTCTCCAGAGCCAACTGAAGTCTCTCAAGAAAAACCGTGCTGTGGGTTCTCGGTACAAAAATGGCGTCGGGCCCCATGCAGTCCTGCCCTGAATTGAAGAGCCGGACCTGGATCAGGTCGCGGATTGCCTTGTCAAAATCCGCCAAAGGACCGACGATGAATGGGTTCACCCCTTGCCCAAAGAACACGAAGAGCTGCTCACGTGGCAGCGACTTTCGTAGCTTCTCCGAATTGCCGAACGTTCCGGTGAAGACCACGACATCCGCGTCCCGCGCAATCCGCTCGACAAACACCTTCTGCTGGTAGCTAACAAGGTCGATAGGCAGGCGGTGCAGCGGGGCGAGCAGTTGGTGCAGTCGTTCCATCGGTTCTTTGACATAGCTCGATGGCCGCAGCGAGATCTTGCGAATGTATAGCGATGGAACGACAGCATAGAGCACATAGGAATAGAGCAAGATATTCGACGGCATGAAGGCGGCGAGGTGGTTGAGCGTCACTGGCCGATTGCTAATCACCTCGTCCGCCGCGCCGGACAGCGCGCGTTCGGACGCCTGGATCTCAGCTTCCGCCGCCTGGAACGTTGCGGTCTCAGTGAGAATGTCCAAGATCGCCGCTCGTTCGGAGCGCAGGTAGCCCCGAAGGCGGTCGATCGCATCCAGCCGGTCGGCCTCGAGGATCGGAACCGCGGTCGCGACATTGTCGACCGCAGGGAAGCCGTCGTTGAGACGATTCATGGATAATCCCTTTCGCTGTTTCCGGGGAGTCGAACCTGCTTGCCCGTGCTAATGTCTGGTGCTGGTGAGGAGAGTGGCGCGAGGCCTCATCGATCATCCGTAAGGATGGAGAGGCTTGCCACGAGCGTAAGCGTCCAGCTCCGCGCATCGCGCGCACGGCTTGAACTCTTTGAGCCAATCACGTTGCATCGGCCACCTATGACCGCACGGCACCACAGCGGCGGCGACAAGGCATGACGTCGCCAGCCCAGCCGCTGTTGGAAACGGGCATGTCTCGATTCGTTGATAAGAGATCTGGTCGCGATTCGGTTTCGCTGATCAGAACGGTCTATTTCGGCGGTATAATCTTACCGCAACCTTACTTGGTGTCAAGGCGCATCTTCAATCAAAGAGCGAACGCAGAGTTGCTTCCAGATCTCAATCAGATTGTGCGCCCGCCGCTTTGTCGTCCACTGCCTTGCATCGATGCCGATCGCGAAGCGATTCCGAATGATATCGTCGCCTTGAAAGAGGCGCTGGCGGTCGAGCGCCCGAAGGCTTTGTAGATCGCAGCTGAACTCACGGTCGCCCGCGCAAGAGTCTCGGAAGACAGCGCGCTGATCGCCCAGCGGAAGCTGCGGATAGCCAAGCTTGAGCGGCAGATCTCCCGGCGAAGATGAGGACCGGCTCCGGAACGTCGCCAATGGGGTGGAGATCGATGACGGTGTCATCCAGGTCCATGGCGTCGGAGAAGATGGCGCTATGGCCTTCGACGTCGGGATCGAGAGGTTGATCGAACTCTTCAGGATTGGATAAGAAGACTCCCAAAGCTGCTCAGGCCCTGACATCGGAAAGCCCGCTTGTATGCGGCCTACGCCGGATGGCTACGCCGATCTCGCCGTGCCGCTCGGTTGCACCATGCCTCTCCTGACGGCTGTCAATCACGATGGAAACGGCTCAATAGAGCTACGTTGATCGACACTGGTGTGTTGTTCGGACGAAACCAGCTCACCTATTGCCCGACTGATAGCATCAACCACGATGCGTATCCGAGGGATTTCGCGATTATTTCGGTGTATCGCCAAATATACCGCCGCATCGGGAGGCGCGTTGAGTTCATCGAGCCTAACAAGCGCCGGATATAGATCCGCGTGAAACCGAGGGAGGCAGGACAAGCCGCCATGACTAATAGTGCAGGACAATTGCGCTTCATAGTTATTGGTCCGGAGCAAGATTCTTGACGATGGAAAGAGGTTACTCAGCCAGCGAGCATGCCGAAATATGTCTCGACCATCTTGCTCCAACAGAACTGCGGCAAACGACTGGTCTTTAGAATTACGAAGCAATTCCGCGTATAATGAGCTCGCGTATAGCCCGAAGGAAACGTTTCCCAGACGCCGAACAGCGAGTTCTTTCTGCTCCGGTCGAACCATCCTGACGTCTATGTCAATTTCCCGATGCATCAGATCATGAATGCGGGCGTCATTCCGAAGTTCCACGGTAATTGCGGGATGCCTTTGGTGCAAGACAGCGATACAGGGCGCAACAATTCGACTAGCGATTGGTTCGACGCAGGAGATTCGAACGATACCGTCGATCTTTCGAGCACGACTATCTGCGATCTGAACGATCGTCTCTATAGCGCGCTCGAGCCGTTCGATCTCGCTCAGAATGTCCTCGGCAACTGAAGTCTTGATGTAGCCATCTGGGGTCTTGTCCATCAGTCTAACGCCGAGTGTGCTCTCAAGTCGCGAAAGACGGCGTCCAACTGTTGATTGCGTAACCCGGAGATGATTAGCAGCGGCCGACAAGGTCCCGTTACGTTCAACCGAAAGCAGAAAACGAAGATCATCCCAAACGAGCACAACCGGCGCTCCAAAGCTTTTTTACCGATTCAAGTTAAGCCAGAAATGATGGCAACTTGCAACCACTACGGTATGTCATTGTAATGATCGCGACTGACAACTATTACTTGTGTTTCTAAATATTGCGGCCTGCTGAAAGACCGACAAATTCACACAACATTTCCGCTTGACTCAGTGCTTCGCCCAAGTCCAGCGAGGTCAGCGCGCTGCGATGGCGCGATCGGCTGTGGTCGCAAGACGTCGAGTAAGTCTGTTCATCGTTGAAGTGCTCCTGCCCGAATCCGAATCGCTCGAAGGCATCTCGTCGCGAGGGCTTGAAGTCGACATGCTGACTCTCAGGCCCAAAGAATTGGACCATTTGCCTAGTGTGTGTCTTGCGCTGCCGAACCCCCTCTCCTCAGCAGGGGAATCGCACGTCAGAGGGTCCAAGCCATTGCGCTGGAATGAACATTTGATTCTGACAGTGTCTCCTGATTCGATCGGAGACCTTTTTGGACCGCTTTGCAGAATGCTTTTCGTCGTTGGTCGATCCTCGGAAGAACCAAGCACAGCACGATTTGACCGAGATGCTGTTCATTGCGCTGCTGGCCACGCTGTGCGGAGCCACGACCTGTTGCGACATCGCGCTGTTTGGCCGGTCGAAAGAACCATTGTTGCGCACAATTCTGGTGCTGGAGCACGGTGTACCGAGCCACGACACCCTCAGCCGTGTCTTTCGCATCCTCGATCCGAGCAGCTTCGAAGAGGTCTTTCGACGCTTCACCAAGGCGTTTGCGACGGCGGCCAAAATCAAGGGCGTGGTAGCTCTCGATGGCAAGGCGCTGAGAAGAGCCTACGAACGTGGCCAAAGTCACATGCCGCCAGTGATGGTGACGGCGTGGAGCGCAATGACCCGCATGGCGCTCGTCAATGTGCTGGCGCCTGGAAACAACGAAGCGGCCGGCGCTTTGCAACTCGTCGAGCTTCTTCAGCTGAAGGGCTGCGTCGTCACGGCGGATGCGCTGCATTGTCATCGCGGGATGGCGAAAGCCATCGTGGGGCGCGGCGGAGATTACGTCTTGGCAGTAAAGAACAACCAGCCGGGCTTGCTGCGCGATGCCAAGGCGGCGATCTCTGCGGCAGAGCGCAAGAAGGCCAAACAAGTTACCACCAAGGACGCCGATCACGGCCGCAAGGAAACCCGAACCGCGATCGTTACTTCCGTCAAGGATATGGCCAAAAACCACGACTTTCCAGGTCTCAAGGCCGTGGCTCGGATCACCAGCAAACGTGGACGCGACAAGACCGTCCAGCGCTACTTCCTTCTGACCCGGTGTTACACGCCCGCAGAACTGCTGCGCATCGTTCGCGAACATTGGGGCATCGAGAACGTCCTGCACTGGACACTCGACGTCGTTCTCGACGAGGATCAGACGCGAAGCCGAAAAGACCACGCTCCCGCCAACCTCGCCGTTCTGCGGCGACTTGCCCTCAATATTGCTCGCGCTCATCCCGATACAAAGACCTCGTTGCGTGGCAAGCTCAAACGCGCCGCCTGGGACGACAATTTCCTCGTCGATATGCTCCTGAACATGCGATAGCCCTGCTCTCCTCAGGGAGGAGCGAAAGGCGATGAAGGCCTCGAGGCTTTCGGACGACGCCCAGAAGGCGTTCATTCTGAAGTAAGACAACAAGGGCACGCCGGTAGCAGAACTCCGCTGCAGGGCTGGGATCAGCCAGACGACCTATTCCAAGTGTAAGATGTACGACGGACTGTAGCCGACCGAGATGCCTCGACTAGAGCAGCACGAGGATGCGAAAGCCAAGCTGAAGAGGCTGATTGCTGATCTGTCGCTCAAAAAGGAGATGCCGCAGGACGCGATCTGCCGAGAGCCGCAAATCGTGGCCGCGAGCGAAAGCCTGTTGACGAGGTGTGCAGTCATGGAAGGTGTCAATCCCCGGGGGACAGAGGCTCTCGAGTTCGGTCAACCGACCTACCACCACAAGTCGCTCTGGCCAGGCTGCTCTCGAACAACGGATCAGGGAGCGCTGTCATGTCGGCGTTCGCTACGGACGTCGCTGCATTCATGTCGTTCTTTGTCGCGATCGCTGGGTGCACGGCCAGAACAAGAAGCGAGCATCTAACGCGAATTGGGCCCGCGGTTGTGCACCAGACCCCGAAGCGCCGGGTCAAGGCGAAGCCGCGGGACGCCTGCGGGCCCGCGACGCGATCGAACGAGACCTGGCGATGGACTTCGTCCATGACCAATTTACGAGGAGGCACAAGCTTCGGGTGCTCATGATAGTCGACATCGTCTCCTGCTCCACACCGGCGTTGGAGCCGCGGGTTACTGTCCGCCATGGTAATGTCACGGAGATCCCGAAACCAGTCTGCAAGGAAGTGGAGTTCCCGGAAACGTTTCGCGTCGATCAAGCCAGCGATCACGTCACGAGGTCTCGATGTCTGGGTCCATCAACGCAGAGTTACACTGGACTCCTCGCGGCCTGCGAGTCTACGGACAATCCTTCACCGAGACGTTCAACGGACGCTTCCTCGAGGAATATCTCAATGCCCACTGGTTCCTGACGCTTGCGGACGCCCAGCAACAAGACACTTGGCGCAGGTACTACAACGAATGACATAGCCATGGCGCGAGCGCCTACAGGCCGCCGATTTGGTGCAAAGCCACGCTGGCCAACCAGTCTGCCACAGTGCTCAGACGTGCAAACCTTAGTCTTGGGCGGTCCACAGCTCGGCCTGACTGCAAAGAACTCCGAGACCCCTATTGCTGCTGGATAAACTTCAGGAACAGGTCAATAGCCCATTGGCTTACTTCATTTCTTATTCCCTTCCCTACCCGTGCGGCAAACGACTGCACCGACTATCATCGCCGCCGCCGGCAGCCACATGGCATCGGGCAACGACTGCGCTATCAAGGCAGCATCTTTTTGGACCTTAATGTCCAAGGGTTGGCCAATACGCCATTCGATCACGAAATCCGTCAACGTAACCGCACCAACAAACCCTATTTGCCGAACGGTATTGAAGATACCAGATGCAGCACCCGCAAGTTCCGAGGGCACGCAACGCATTGCTGTTGCATTTGTCGGAGCTACGACGCAAGCGTTTCCTATACCAACCAGTACCATCGGCGCGATAAAATACCAAAACCCCTCCGGGACTCGGCCAAGACCAGCCGCATCAGCGGCGACGCTGAGATGCGCAGCTTGGTTCATCACCCATATCAAAAATACAACCCCCACAGCCGATATCAGCAGCCCGGAAAACACGACATTTCGACCGGAGTATCTGTCTGTAAGACCGCCCATATATCGGGCCAGCAGCATCGACATCAACGAGGCGGGAACGATGGCCAGACCTGCATAGAGAGCCGAATAGCCTAACCCTGACTGCAGGAAAATTGAAATGATCAGCATCAGAGCAACAACGCTTATTGATGAGCATCCTATTACTAGGTTCATCGTCGCAAATCCCGTCGCCGAAAAAAGACCGAAGGGAATCAGGGGACTTCGATCCTGTCTAAGCGATTGCTGCCTAAATAAAATAAGTCCAGCCGCCACAGCAACGCCCCCGAGCACCTGCATGACGAAGTTCCAGCCGTCATTTCGCACCTCCATAAAAATGTAGGTGACAGCGAACAGAACAATCGAAATCAAGGCTGCTCCAAGAATATCGAGCGATGTGTTCTTTGAGCTCTTATCTTTGGGAAGAAATCGCCACCCCAGGGGTAGGACGAGTAGTCCAATCGGAACATTGATAAGAAAAATCCATCTCCAGCCGACTGTGGATACAACAAGCCCCCCCAAAGACGGGCCCGCAATTGCGGCAGCTCCCGCAACCGTACCCCACGTTCCAAACGCGGCGCCTCGTTTTTCTGCCGGAAACACCAGGACAAGGATTGCCAGCGTTTGCGGGAGCAGCATGGCCGTTCCCACGCCCTGCAGGGCCCGGAACGCAATTATTTGTGCCGCGGTTCGTGAACCGCCAACACCAGCGCTTGCTGCCGAAAATAACGCCACCCCCAAAAGAAACATGTTTCGTGTTCCAACGATATCACCGAGCCGCCCCATCGTTATCAACAAGAAAGAGACTACTAGGACATACGAGTTGACCGCCCACAGCAGGTTATCCATGCCGGCACTCAGGTCCGCAGAGATCGCGGGAATCGCGATATTCATGACAGTCAGGTCAATGAACGTCATCAAGAATCCCAGAGACAGAACCGCCAGAACGACATTTGGCTCCGTCTCACGAGATGAATTGCCGGTCATACTAACTTTCCTTCCACACCAGCGGCGCCGTCTTTTGCGTTCTTGAATTCGACTGAAGTGATGTCACCCGCTCGACTCGAAGGGCGTCTCTGTATGATCTGAGAATTGCCGGCATGTGATAGAAGTTCGAAGTGATACGTTTCATAACTTCATCACTATCCGCTGTGCCGACGTAAGCGATTGTCAGAGAAGCAGCAGCCTTTGGGTTGTCCCTGTCCTGGCTGCACACCAATTGAACTTCTCTTACACCAGCCACGCCAAGCGCCACACTACGAAGCTCATTCACGCTGAACAAAATACTCCGTAGGCTGATGGAATCGTCCGATCTCCCGACGATCATGAACGCGTCGTCGCGGCCACATCTGCAACTCGCCGGCTTCAACTCATCTCGAATACGATATCGGACAATTGGAACGGTCCACTTCTCTCCTACACGCGAAAGCAACGCGCCTTCATCGTCGATCTCAAGAGCTTGATCTTTCATCAAATGAAAGGTGTAGGGATCGCATTTGGGGTTGTTCGTGCCAATCACATATGTCTCAACTGATCCGTAGTTTCCCCAAAACTGCGCCCGCGGAAATTGGCTCTCTACAAATTCACGCTTGCCGTCGACCCATGGTTCAGCCATCCAGATGATCTTCTCAATTGGTAAACTGCGGCCCGTCATCTGAACGCCTAAGGCAAACTCGTACAATCCAGTGGGGGTGCCAGCAAGGGCGTTGAGCTGCACATAGTCAAAAATGGTCATCCAGTTACGGACATCTTCAATTGCGTAAGGTCCAGCGGGCGCAATGACTGCATGGCTCGCCGCCGCCAATTCTTGCATATAGTAATGTGATCCCCAAAGCCGTCCAGGATTGAACAGGTTGAGCAGAACATCAGAAGGAATAAGTGGTTTCCACTCGGCCAACAACCTCCCACAAGCCTGATCAAAGGGGTTCACCGTTAGCTTCGGCTTCCCAGTTGTGCCGCCGCTCGACATCAGGATTCCGCCGCGCCCCTTTGATAAGGTCCGCGTAATCGAGTAGATCGCCGATGCATCACAAATGGGCAGATCGCCAAGAGAACTAGCTGTGTCGGAAACAGCCGGACCACCAAGAGACTGCAGACACCTTGCATGGGACACGATTTCGCCATGATCCAACGTTCCGATCACAATCATCGGTCAAGCTCCGCGCAATGGGCGGTATGTCCGTCAACGAACGCTTGAAATCGTTTCGTGGCGGTTTCCGCTTTTGGCGAGCCCAGCAAGTCATCTTCTTTGTCGAAGACAAGGGCGCCGTCTGGCTCGATCTCCGAAAACCAGAATCTCTCACCGTCGTGCAGAAAATCCATGGCCATATACGGCATCGGTAAGCGCGATGCGATGTAGTCGATGGCGTCACGGAGTTCAGACGGCACGGATTTCGTGTATTCCGCGATGCCGCCGGTCGCGAGATTCGCCGTCAATGCGTCCTTGCGCGGCGAACGCTTCATTACAAGCACGGGCTCTCCGTTAACCACATATACACGGTAGTCCGCTGCGCCGCTTAGATAGGGCTGGACGATCAAGGCCGTGTCAGCGCCGCGTGCGAGCCCCATCAATCCGTGCAACTCTTCGGGATTATGGGCGATACAAACGCCAATTCCCATTGCCCAATAAGACGGCTTCACCAAGACGGGATATTTCAAATTGGTCGTGGCTATTGCATAGTCTTTCATAAAGACATCGCGCCCCGCGGCGATACGCGACGTTGGCAGATGCTGCACCGGACACTCGCTCAGATGCAAATAGGTTGCCATCTTGTCCACGGTGATATTGGCAAACTTCGACGGAATCGGCAAAAAGAAGCCAAGCGATTCCAGCGCGGAGTACAAGAACAGCTGATTGCAAGTATCGACTACCTGGTGCGGCATCGTCCACATGGACGTCACAAAGACCGTATCGTGAGGTGTCACCCGCGCGTCATTGACGTAACAGATTGGCATCTCGTCACTAAACTCGATATGAATATCGTCGGGCTTTACAAGCCGGAACCTGTAGCCCATCGCTTCCAATATCTTGCGGTACGGAGCCCACACTCTCCGCTCTTCGAACTCTCGCTGCCGATCTGTATTTCGGTCGGGATAAACCCAAAATACGTTTGTCAGCGCGGCTGTATTCTTTCCACTGCTCATCATCTTGATCACCTAGAGATTGGCCTCAGGAAGCCCTTTATTGCATTAGAGAATAGTACCGGCTCGTCGATAAACGGCAGGTGTCCGCTGCCTTTGAGTTGAAGGAACGCTCTGATCTCCCAATTCTCACTCAGCCAGGAACCAACACTTGTCGGATAAACAGCGCTTTGGGAGCCATGCACCACCATCACATTCTTGGTCGCTCCGCGCAGGCCCGGTCGCCAATCTAGCGCGATCGCATCCGAAAGCAGAGCGGCCATCGCACCTGGATCGCAATCTGCAGAGCACCGGATGATCCGGTTCCGAAGCGCCTCATCAATTTTTGTGCTCTCAACGAAAGAGGCTGCGACAATTAGACGGGAAAACTCACCGTTGTCCGTATCGAGACGAGTGAGAATTTGCTGTGCGCCCTCGCTCGTCAACGTTCCAAAAGCAGCGTGCTCCCATCCCTCGTCAGCAAGTAGGAACGGCGTCTGCTCGATGGAAACCAGTGCGGATACACGGTTGGCGCAACGGCCTGTTGCCAAAGCGTAAGCCACGGTCGCGCCGAGAGAAACTCCCATAATCGCGAATTCCTCGACACCTCTTTCCGCGAGCAAGCTGTGTATGCCGTCACAGAACCGGTCGATTATCTGTGGCCCCCTTGTCATTTCGGCTGGAAGGTTTCGATTGTGACCATGCCCGGGAAGATCGATCAACAAGAGGCGATATTCGTCTTGAATGAGATCTATCAGCGGTTCGAAGATTGCATCTGTTAGGCACAGCCCGGGAAGGATCACTAGCGGAAATCCTCTGCCCAGTTCCCGGCAATTTAGTTTCATTCTGCCGTCTTTCGCCATTCTTTGTCGCAGAACTGCCTTGTCCGGCTTTCCGACTTCCGTATACGGAAACGGGTGCACAAACACGATCGACGGATTCAGACCCAACGGTTCCGTCGCGACGGTTATGCTTCTGCGAATACTCGCTTCGTCGACCGGAGTGCCCGGCAGCTGATCAACAAACACCGTCACGGAATTATCCGAGCGCGAGTCCACCACCGTTGCGAAATTCTGCAACCGCACTTGAGCTTGAATTCTTTTATCCACCATCGACGTCGTCACTATTCTTCCATCAACCTCGAATAATTCCTTCGTCCTTCCTACAATTCGGTACGTTCTTGGCGACACCATCTCGGCGACGTCGCCGGTCCAGTACTCGCCATCGCGGAAAGCCGCGGCATGCGCGTCGATATCGCTGAGATAACCCTCGCTGGTGCAGTCGGAGACAAGGATCAAATGTCCGAGACCGCCTATCGTCCCTTTCGACAAGGGCGCCAGCCTTGCTCCGACGCCGTTGACCAGCACCAGATCGCTAGCGATTTCTTCGGAGATCATCGCCAGCCCGAATTCAGTAGATCCATAAATTTGACGCAGCTTGAGCCCCAACCCGTCCGCCACGTCCGCTACGGTTTCGGGACTTACATATGTCCCTCCGCACATTGCCAAGCGTATTGTTTCTGGCCGCCTCGTTCCATTCGACCGATGTAGCCGCAACCAATCCCGGTAATGCTCCGGTAGCGCGCTGATCACCGTCGGGCGCAACTCGGCTATGCATTCCCAAAGTGCAGCGTCCCCGGCTTGAACGTCATCCAAAATGCAGGTCGCTCCGGAGAGTAAAGCCGAGAACAAGTGAAGATCCGTTGCGTGTGCTACATCAAGTGTATGCTTGCAGAAGTAGCGATCCGAACGGCCTAGGCCGACATGGTTCTGCCAACGCAACCGTTCCTTTAGGAGCTTTCCCTGGGTCCATCCGATGAGCTTTGAACCACCAGTAGACCCTGACGACCACAGCTTACGAAACAGGTGCTCCGTATCAGGAAGCGGTGGAGAACATTGGCCGATAGTCGGGTTCACAAGAGTGCGAAGTTCGACTGTCGGGCGGCCGAAAGACGGATGGCTTCGTACGCCATCGTGCACGACGAGGACAGGCTGCGCCATTTGAAAGGCCCGCCTGCGACCTTCCAAGTCGGAATTGTTGAGAATCGGAACGTACGATGCCCCCAGCCGGCAGACTGCTAGAATTAGGCTTGCATATGAGATCGACGTTTTGCAGTAGACGGCAATGCAATCGCCGGCCTTCAGCCCCAAGGCGTGGAGGCAACGGGCCTGCATCTCGACGCGCTCCAGGAGGCAGCCGAAAGTGCATGTTTCGCCTGATAGTGCCTCAAGCGCTATACTATTAGCATTTTCCCTCGCTATCTGCGAGACCACGTCGAAAATTGGGATACAGCTCGCGATGCTTTGACCCGTCTTGTCCATAGTGTTCGCTTCCCGCCTACTACTTCCAAGCCGCGTACGTCGCAAATCTACAGTTCTTAGCTAGGCATTCGACCTCAGCAAAGCCGACGGAACGCAACCACTCCAACTGCGTAAGAAGATCAGCCGGGATATCCAGCTTCATGCGCTCGCGCCCTCTCACCCACTCCTCTGGAGGCGTCTTCATATCGTGAACGTGCCTCTCATGTTGTCTATCGTAAAATTGCTCAATTGCAGGACTGGGGCCGGCTAACTGCTCGACGTTAACAAACAGGCCGCTCGGAGCGAGCCGCTCGAAAATTCTGAGGAACAACGCGCGCTTGTCGGCGTGCGTCAGATGATGAATAGCCAAGGCAGACACAACAGCGTCGTATTGTCCTTCAGGCAAGGCCTTACTAAAGTCGCCATGTAGATAGCTGCATTTGACCGTGGTACCCATTCGATAGACTGCCTTACTCAGCATTTCCGGCGAACCATCAAGCAGAGTGAACGTGGCTCGCGGCAACCTTGCGCGAATCAAATCGCTGAATAGACCGGTCCCCGCTCCAACATCCAAAATCTGCGCATCGTCTCTGCAAAACGCGCCAACAAAATCCGCTCCAGTCACATAGAGGAGGTCGTATGACGGGATTAATTGCCTTCGAAGCGAATCGAAATTTTCCGAGTCCCAGAAGTCCTTTGGAATGTTGTATTTATTCATCTCAGTAAGTGCTGCAGGCTCGGACTTCATAGCTCATGTCCTTCCATTGGATATGCAGACCAAACAGGCCGGCGCTATCTCTTAGGCGTGATCGTTGGCTTGTTATCTAACAATGCACACTCTTTGACGAACGCGACCTACTCAAAGCTCGATTGGACCACGCCGCGTAGCGGCCCATGCTCATTGGCAACTCATTGGTTCTGTCTGCCCCCCATATCAACGATCGCATCCTCATACTTCGGCGCAACGTCACTGGGTGAGTCGGTTTATATCTATTTGATGCGATTCACGGCGCCAAGATTCAATTTTCGATCAATGGTTGTGCAATAATAGTCGCGATGGTGCGAACTGCCACCCGACGCTCATAGTGGCTCGTCACATCCAATTCGCACGGGGCGCTAGTTCTTCGGGCGCGCACATGGCTGCAGCACCAAGAGCAATCTAGGAGCGCCTTTCAAGAGACCTTGCAGCAGGCCAGCATCGTCTTGCAGGTGAACTCGGTGCCGCTATCGGAGACGATCGGCCTGCCGTGCCGTGCGATAATCGACGTCAGCTCTCGGGCTCCGCCCCGAGATGGACGTGTCCGGAATTCGAACATTGCTGACTAGCATTACAGTTGTGCTTATCGTGGATTTCCGAATCCATGGGCAACCATGATTCGAATGTCGTGGGCGCGGGCGGCGTCTGTTGAGGAGACGCTTGCGTCATGGCCGGCGTCGGGAGAGATCAAGAAGCGGATACGTCCGTTGTTCACGCAAGAGCGTGTGGCGACGAATGCAGGCCTGTTCCTGGAAGGGCTGCTCGGAGACGAGCAGCGCAAGACCGGTTGGATGCCGGCGGAGGCGGCTCGCGATCCTGGCCCATGGCGACAGCTGGCGCTTCTTGGTCGTGGCGATTGGGACGCTGATGCCTTGCGCGATATCGTGCACGACTATGTCATCGAGCATTTGGCAGACGACGACGCGGTGCTGGTGATCGACGAGACCGGCTTTCTGAAGCAGGACAAGGCGTCATGCGGAGTGGCGCGGCAATACACTGGTTCGGGCAGGCAAGATTACGAACTGCCAGATCGGCATCTTCGCCACCTACGTTTCGCGTCATGGCCATGCGTTCATCGATCGCGCGCTGTATCTTCCGAAGACCGACGATCCAGATCGTCGGGAAGCCACATACGTGCCTGCCGAGATTGGCCTTGCGACCAAACCAAAACTTGGCGACGAGAATGATCGCACGCGCGATAGCCGCGTCTGTACCATTCAAGTGGGTTGCCGGTGATACCGTCTACGGTGTTGGGGACATCGAACAGTAACTACGTCGGGCCGGCAAAGGCTACGTGCTTGGGGTCAGTAGCGCTCATGTATTCCGATCCTGGGGCAAGGGACCGCCGCTCGCCGGGACGGCTGCAGACCTCGCCCAGACGCGGCGCTCATCAGACTGGAAGCACCTGTCGGCGGGAGCCGGAACCAAAGGACCGCGGCTGCACGATTGGTGAGGTGATGACCTCGACACGTCCGTTCGTCATGTGACTATTCCTGCGAATAGTCACATGACTCACAGCCAATCAACAAGGCGGCCGCTATCGGATGGGTGCGGTGAATCTCGTCTCGCGAGAGCCTTATCGGAGGCGGATCAATCATCGTCACGTTCAACGGCTTACTTTCCGTGGAAGCTCAAATGCACCGTGACCCGCGGATAGCCGTGCTGCCACTCGTTGAAGCTTTCGAGCAGTTCCGGCGAGTCCTCGACCTAAATCGGAAGTTTTTTTGTCCAATGCCTCATCGAAATTGCGGTTGAGGGCAGAGATTTTCTGGTAACCGCCGGCGCCTGCGATAATGAACGGCACATTCTCCTTCAAAAGGAGGCGCCGTAAACTCGTGATAATTGATAATTTTGGACATGCCGTGAGCACAGCGCCGGGCGCACGTTTCGCCTCTTGGCAGCTTTCGTCCAGCAGACTCTTCGGCCAAGTGCTGCCGGGATGTGGGCCATAGGCCGAGTATGTGGGATGATGAATGGCCAAGATGGTGGGCAGCCTCCTATCCGCGGCCTGAAGCTCTGAAACGAACCACTGGCGCTGCGTATGGTCCACGTACGCCTTCGGGACAGCCACTATGCATACCAATAATAGTGACGAGCGGCGGGTTGAGAGTTCAGAACACGTTCGGTTGCGTCATTGTGCGCGGCGCTTCCAGATTGTCGGTGTGGATCACGGCGGACTGCGCAGAAACTGCGGACGAATGCCTGCAAGCTTGTTTCACCATCGCCGGATTGACATCGACATCGTGGTTGTCCGGGATGGCAACGATCGGCACATTGTAGCTCAGGTAAGGCTCGAAAAACTCGCGCTGGTAGTTGGCACTCTGGCCAGAGTACTAGGTCGTGTGACCAAACCTAATCCAGATTCGAATGGTTGCAATGAGCGCCGGGAATGCGGTGACATCGTAAGTTTGCCCCGGCGTTATCACGAGCCCGATCGGCACGCATTATCTTGGTCGAGTAACCGCCGCGCAAGCGGCCGAGCGTGTTGCGCTCGGCTCCCCCTTTCCGCCGCCAGCACGGCATCAACCATCTGCAGTGTGGCATCGCATGGGCCACTTCCAGCGAGCGCCTCCAGGATGACGTCAAAGATGCCGTTGTCGGCCCGGCGTCGAAACTGCCGGTGGATCGAATCCCATTTGCCAAGCTCCTCAGGCAGCTCGCACAACGGTGCGCCTATCCACATCTGCCAAAAAACCGCACCGAGTACGCGGCGATGGCCGCGCGGCGGCCGGCCGGTACGTTGGATCAGGGAAGGTTCGAGATACGCCCACTCATCATCCGTAATCAGTTCGCGAATCGCAACTATCCCCCGCAAAGGACAGCCTTGAAACAATTCAAGATTCTGCAGTTAGTCCTTTGTCCACGCTGCCTATCGCCGTGTCAGGCAGAAGTTCCACCTATCGTCCTGTCCAAGTTCCGGGACCGGCTATCTTCTGTTCGAACTTTGAAATGCGCGAAGTTCGCGCATTTTCAGACGACACCAAAAAGACGGATAGTCAGATCCCAGCTTCGTAGTGCGAGGACGGCGACAGAGGAGCTTCCATTCGACTCGGCTCATAGGCCCGCAGCGAACTCTAACTCCTCGGAAATTGGAGCCTCGCACAATACGACCTGACCGCACACATATTTTTTTTGCAAGCTTAAGTTCTTCTCGGCATGTGGTATCGTGATACAGTCGCAGGCATCGGTGATACTTCCGGTCACATCCAGTGCCAACCGACAAGGCTGCGTTGCGCACCGGAGAAGAGCGTGGGTAAGATAATCGTCGCAGCGGTCACATCTCCTCAAGCCGCCCTCGACAGCTTCGACTACAGCGAGATCGAGGGGTCCGTCGCTGCCTTCTTGCGGGGGCAAGCTGCTAGGCTCCGCAGATTGATCGGCAAATCGCTCATACAGATCGGAAGGGATCTCTTAGGCGCAAAGCGGTACCTTTCGCACGGTGCATTTATGAAATGGGTAGAGTCGGAGGTCGGAATACCCGCACGTACTGCGCAAGGCTACATGAGGATTGCTCAGTGGGTGGAAGGAAAAAGCACGGCTGTGGCGCAACTATCCCCCTCGCTCTTGTATTTGCTGTCGGCCGAAACTACGCCGCCAACTTTAGTGGCTGAGGTTCTTTCAGCCACCGAAGCAGGCCAGAGTGTGAGCATCTCGTACGTCCGCGAAAGAATTCGAGCCCATCGCAGCGATCCGAGTTCAGTGACGAGCACGCCGCATGTTAGGCAGGATACACAACGCGATCGCTTGAGACCCGTGGCCCGTGAGCCGGTCGGCCGCAGCCACGATACAGCTGATGAGCTGGTCGAAGTCGCCTGCATCTTGTGCCGGGCTCTATCGGCCGAAGAACGACGACGGGTTCACGACGTGCTTACGAATCCGAACATGCTTTACGACGAGAATTTAGCGAAGCGTTTTGCTTTGGCTTTCGAACTTTCGCGCGGGAGCGAGAACAAACTTGGGTTGCAAGCCGGTGGTCATCACGGCCTCGGCCTGCCCAAGAAGAAAAACGACATGGATTTGCTGGGTCCAAACAAAATGAACTCGGACAAGAAAACGCTATTGGACGATGGTACCCGTCTAAACCCGCCCTACTTCTCAAAGCCGGATGCGAAGCGCGCTCCAACACGACAGAAAAGCTCCTAGCTGCGCGAGGGACGCAATAAAGACTTCCTCCCCAGTGTCGGCGAATAATACCTGCGAATCAGCAGGTATTATGATTCAGTTGTCCTGTGGCGACGACATCTGATCCGCTTCCCGATGACAATGCTGCACTGAAGGCTGCGCTGATTAAGACACGCGCCAAGCTCTCTGGCGCCGAGGCCTTGATCGAGCATCTGCAGCTTCTGATTGCGAAGATGAAGCGCGAGCTGTTCGGTCCGTGCTCGGAGCGCACCCGGCTTCTGCTCGATCAGCTGGAGCTGCAGCTCGAGGAACTGGCGGCGGCGGCGGCCGAAGACAATGCCAGGTCGGACACTGCTGGTATCGATGTGCAGGGCTTCACGCCGCCAAGACGCGCCGCGACTTCCCCGCTCACCTTCCGCCCCGGCGCATCGTACATCCCGTGCCGGCCTGCTGCCCGTGCTGTGGCGGCACCAGGCTCTCGAAGATCGGCGATGACATCACCGAGACGCTCGACGTCGTGCCGCGCCAACTGTTCGTCACTCAGCATGTGCGCGAGAAGTCTCTTGCCGGGCGTGCGAGAAGATCACGCAGCCGCCTGCGCCCTTCCATGCGATCGCGCGCGGCTTTGCCGGGCCGAGCCTGCTGGGCTGCCGGCCTGCCCGCATGATCCGCCAGCTCAGCCGACACGATCGTCGATGTAGCGCCTGAGCGCCGAGGCCGCATTCAACATGTGAGCGCGCATTCGTCGTGCTGCGGTATCGCCGTCGCCCTCCGCGATCGCCTGCAAGATGGAGTCGTGCTCCTCCCGGGACCGACGGATACGATCGCCCTGGCGCAATTGGGTCCGGCGGAAGGCGCTGAGCCGCGAACGGACGTCTTGCGCCTGCTCGGCGAGAAAGGAGTTATGCGTCGCCCGGTAGATGCATTCATGGAATTCCCGGTTGAACGCGTCATAGGCGTCGACATCGCGCGCCTCGACCATCGCCAGCGAGGCCTCGTGAAGTTCGATCAGGTGGCTGCGCTCGAGCGGCGTCATGCGATAGGTCGCAAGCCTGACGCACATGGCCTCCACCTCAGCACTTGTCTCGAACATGTCCATGATGCGCTCGGGTGTCATCCGGGCAACGACGACGCCGCGACGTCCACGTACTTCGACCAGGCCACTGACCACGAGCTGACGAAGAGCTTCCCGCACCGGCGTGCGGGAAGCTCCAAAGCGATCAGCAAGCTGTTGCTCTTCCAATGCCAGACCCGCAGCGAGCGTGCCGGACGCGATCTCGTCAGTCAGCGCGTTTCGGATGCGGTCGGAGAGGAGACCCCCATTCTCTTCCGCCGCGGCTGCGACATTGAACGAGCCTGTCATTCAGTTTCCTGTGATCGCACGTACCGCGAAATAGAGGAGGGATGGTGCGACCAGACATCCCAATCCGGTGTGAAATGTCGCAGTCAACGCACCGTAGGGCACCAAACGCCGATCGGTCGCCGCCAGCCCTCCCGAAACGCCGCTGACCGTCCCCATCAAGCCACCGAATACCATTGCGCTACGTGGATTGTTGAGACCGATCATCTTCGCCACGAAAGGCGTTCCGATCATGACGATGACTGCCTTGAATACACCTGTCGCGATCGAAAGCGCAATAACCGGGGAGGATGCTCCGATCGCCGCTCCCGTGACCGGTCCAACGATGTAGGTGACTGCGCCAGCGCCGATGGTCGTCAGCGAGATGGCATCGGTATAGCCGAACGCCACAGCAACGAGAACGCCGAGAACGAACGGAACGACGGTTCCCAGTCCGAGCGCGACCGCGCCGATCACCCCGGCCTTGCGCGCATGGACGACATCGACCTCGAAGGCGGTGGCGACGATCGCGAAATCCCGCAGCATCGCGCCTCCCATCAGCCCGATCCCGGCCAGCGCCGGCAGGTCGGCCACGCCCTTCTCGCCACCGGTCGCGACGCCGCCGAAAAAGGCCAGCGCGAGACCCAACGTGATCGCGATCGCCGAGCCGTGAATGCGCCCAAAGGTGAAGTATTTGGAGATTGCTCCCGAGATCCACATGAGAATCCCCACGGCGGCGAACGCGGTGAGCAGCGAATTCGCGGCGAGAATGTGCGATATCATGTTCATCCGATCCTCCCGGACTTGAGCCCAAGCACAGGGGCAGCGAGCTCCTCAGCTTCTCGCGCTTCGATTTCATCCATCGTCTCAACAGGACCGCTGAGCCGACCTATCAGGGCAACCATCGCGAAGCACACCACGACCGCCCCAATCCCCGCAATGATCACGATCGGACCACCCTTGGCGGCAGCGACGACATTTTGCTGCGCCGCCATAGCAACCACGATCGGGATGTAGAAGCTGCCCCAGAATTCGACGCCCGTCTTGAGCCCAGAGCTCAGCAGACCGCGTCGCACCAGCCAGAGCCGGGCTGCGATGAGGAACATCATCGCGATACCGACCCCGCCGACATTGGCTTTGACGCCAAGCGCCACGCCCAGCAGATCGCCAAGCAGAACACCCAACAGGGTGCAGATCGAAAGCAATGCCACTCCGGAGATGGTCACGGGCGCCCCCTCTTCGAGAGCAAGCCGCCATGGCGGCACCTCGGGCACCTTGTATGCACAAGCATCTTACATTTCCTCCTATGTATGCAGCCTTTGTTTATTTACGAAACTATGTATACATTAATTGACAATCAAGCGCAATATGAACACATTAGCCTCCTTGAAACTAATTTCCGCATGCCAGGGAGCGAAAATGAGCGATTGGGGTATGCAAAGGGCGGCCTTGGGGGAGCGCCTGGCCGGCGGACAGCGGCACGCAAAGGGAAAGGTCGTCTCGGTCCCGAACCTGCCCGCGTTCCTGAAGGCGGTGATCAGAACCGGCGACCGGGTCTGCCTCGAGGGGGACAATCAAAAGCAGGCCGATATCCTGGCCTCGGCCCTTGCTGATCTCGATCCCGCCGAGGTGCACGACCTGCACATGGTCCAGTCGGGCGTGGTTCTGGCTGCCCATCTCGACATCTTCGACAAGGGCATCGCGCGCCGGCTCGACTTTTCCTATTCGGGCCCGCAGTCGGCACGCATCGCGCGGATGTTGTTCGGCCGCAGGATCGAGCTTGGCGCCGTGCACACCTACCTGGAGTTGTTCGCCCGGTATTTCATCGATCTCACGCCGCACGTCGCTTTGATCGCCGCGGTGAGCGCCGACAAGGACGGCAACCTCTACACCGGACCCAATACCGAAGACACTCCGACCGTCGTCGAGGCGACGAGCTACAAGAGTGGCCTCGTCGTGGCCCAAGTGACCGAGATCGTCGACAAGGTGCCGCGCGTCGATATCCCCGGTGACCTCGTGCATTTCGTGGTCGAAGCAGGCAAGCCGTTCTACGTCGAGCCACTCTTCACCCGCGACCCGGGAGCCATCACCGAGACCCAGATCCTGACGGCGATGCTCGCCATCAAGGGGATCTACGCTCCCTACGGCGTGCGTCGGCTCAACCATGGAATCGGCTTCAACACAGCCGCGATTGAGTTGCTGCTCCCGACGTACGGCGAGAGGCTCGGGCTGAAGGGCAAGGTCTGCACCCATTTTGCGCTCAATCCCCACCCGACGCTCATCCCGGCGATCGAAACCGGATGGGTCGAGCAGATCCACTGCTTTGGATCGGAAGTCGGCATGGAGGACTATGTCGCCGCGCGACCGGACGTCTTCTTCACGGGGCCCGACGGGTCCCTGCGATCCAATCGCGCCCTCTGCCAAACGGCGGGCCTCTATGCCTGCGACATGTTCATAGGATCGACGCTGCAGATCGATCTTGAGGGCCACAGCTCGACGGTGACGACCAATCGCATCGCCGGGTTCGGCGGCGCGCCCAACATGGGCTCCGATCCACGTGGCCGCCGTCACCCAAGCGAGCCCTGGCTCAAGGCCGGCGCAGAGGCCGACCCCGACACCCCTGCTGCGCTTCGCCGCGGCCGAAAGCTCGTGGTGCAGATTGGCGAAACCTTCGGTGACCGCAACGTCCCGCTTTTTGTCGAGCGACTGGACGCTCTCGAACTGGCGCGCGAGCTCGACCTCGATCTTGCGCCTGTCATGGTCTACTCCGACGATGTCACTCATATCGTCACCGAAGAGGGAATCGCCAATCTGCTTCTGTGCCGGAACAAGAACGAGCGCGAGCAGGCGATACGTGGCGTTGCGGGATACACCGACATCGGTCAGGCACGAGATCCCAAAATGGTCGAGCAGCTACGGGAGCGCGGCGTCATCCGACGCCCCGAAGATCTCGGCATCGACCCGCTCGATGCCGATCGCCGCCTGCTGGCCGCGCGCTCGATCAAGGATCTCATGCTGGCGTCCGGAGGACTCTACCGGCCGCCCAGCCGCTTCCGCAACTGGTGAGGACATCGCATGGAGAAACTCAGCTTCAAACTGAACGCCCCGAAACGCGCTGGCGGGACCCGTGCACAGGTGATCGTCGGCGTCGTCGCATCGGGCAATCTCGAGGTCTTGCTGGAACGAGCCTCGGCACCCGACGTCTGCACGATCGACATCGCGACAGCCGCTCATGGATTCGGCGCCGTGTGGGAGGCCGTGGTCCGCGACTTCGTCGCCCGTCGGGCCGCCGGGGGTCTCCGTATTTCCGTCAATGACGGCGGAGCCCGGCCCGACACCGTCGCGTTACGCCTCGCGCAAGGTGTCCACATGATCGAGGAGCTGGAAGCATGATAGCCACGACAACCAAGGCAAGTTCGTTGAGCTGGTACGAGGCGAGCGCCCGCCAACGCATCGACGCCCTTGTCGATGCCGGCAGCTTTCACGAATTTATCGGCCCCGAGCAGCGCGAAACCAGTCCGCATCTCGCCATTTTCGACCTTCCGCAACAGTTCGACGACGGCATCGTCATTGGCTGCGGTCGCCTGGGCGGGGCAGCGGTGCTCCTCGCCGCGCAGGAGGGACGCTTCATGGGGGGCGCCTTCGGTGAAGTCCATGGCGCAAAGCTCACTGGGTTACTGCGTGCCGCCCGCGCGCTCGATCGGGACGTGCTGATCCTGTTCGACACAGGCGGCGTGCGTCTCCAGGAGGCGAATGCCGGCGAGCTCGCGATTGCGGAAATCATGCGCGCGGTTGTCGAGGCCCGGCGCGCAGGCGTCAGCGTCATCGGGCTGATCGGGGGACGAGCCGGATGTTATGGCGGCGGCAGCCTGATCGCCGGCACTTGTTCGAGCTTGATCGTATCGGAACAAGGCCGGATCAGTGTGAGTGGCCCCGAGGTCATCGAAACCAACAAAGGTGTCGAAGAATTCGATTCGCGCGACCGCTCCCTCGTGTGGCGAACGATGGGCGGCAAGCACCGGTACTTGATCGGCGGCGCCGACATGTTCGTTGACGACGAGGCATCGGCTTTTCGCCAGGCGGCAATCGAAGCACGCCAGATCAAGACACGGTTTGATCTCGCCACCCTGGAAGCAGAGCAGAAGCGCCTCGAACGGCGGTTGAAACGCTTCAGCGAAGCCGAGGACGCTGTCGAGATCTGGCGGACCATCGGCATCAACCAGCCGACGGAAATCCCCGGGCTTCCGACCGACGAGTTTCTTCGGCGCACCGCGGACAAGAGGGAAGATGCCGATGACGCTCGATGAGATCTTGATGGGGCTCTTCGCGAACGAAGGCGATATCCGAGTGGCCGGCGGCCTCGTAGCTGGAAATGCCATGCTGGCTGGAGAGAGGCCGATCCACGTGCTGGGCATTGCCCAGGGGTTGCCACTCGGCGTGGACGAAGCGAGTGCACTGGCACAGCGAGTCATCGAGATCATCCGGTCGGGGGATCGAGCTCCGATCCTGCTACTGGTGGATTCCGCCAGCCAGCGCATGAGCAGGCGCGACGAGTTGCTCGGCCTCAACGAATACCTTGCCCACCTCGCCAAGGTTCTGCTGTTGGCAGAAGCCGAGGGGCACCGCACCGTCGGCTTGCTTTACGGCGGCAGCGCTGCCGGCGCGTTCATCGCGACGGCACTCGCCACCAGTACGCTGGTGGCGCTTCCCGGCGCGCATCCCGCGGTCATGGATCTGCCGTCAATGGCACGGGTCACCAAGCTTCCCATCGATGTCCTGAAGGCCAAGGCGGAGACGACACCGGTCTTTGCCCCAGGTCTCGACAACATGGTGCGGACCGGCGGCATCCACATTGTTTGGGACGCGGGCGCGCCTTTGGCAGCGCAGCTTGCCACCGTTCTGGAACGACCGGCCGGACGGGATGACCGCGATCGGCTCGGCGCGGAGCGCGGCGGGCGACGGAAAGCGGCTGACATCGCCGATCGGGTCGTCGCGATCGCGGTGAACTCACATCCCGGGTCGCAACATGGTTGAACCTCTCAACCGTCATACAATGGTGAAGCCGTCCACGGCTGCCTGGACCACGGTGATGGCACGGCACCCGGAACTCGCCAAGCAGCCAATTGTCGAGGGTTGGGCACGCGCCGGCCGTCCCCTCGTCGTGCGTCGACCAAGTTGCGGCGATTCCGCGGGATTGATTCCGCTCGGTTTGCCGCTACCGCCCCTCTACGGCAAGCGTCGCGTTGCGGTCGCGCTCGCGCCCAGCGAAATCGTCGAACACGCGCCGCCTCCGTTGCTGTCGGATGCGGCGACGATGGCGCCTACACAGTGGCACGAAACCATCGATCGCCTCCTCCAGCTTCTTCCGGAGACCCGCACGTTCGGCAGCCTGGCCTGGCAGCGTCTCACCGGCCTTCCGTACCTTTCGGATGGTTCGGACCTCGACCTGCTCTGGCCATTATCGTCAGCCAGGCAAGCGAACACTCTGCCGTCTGACATCGCCGAGATTGCGCGCCAGGCGCCTGTGCGGCTGGATGGAGAGATCGTCGGTGCGGCGGGCGGGGTGCAATGGCGTGAACTGACCGGCGATGACGGCGGCGAAATCCTCGTGAAGGCTCGGGTTGCCGTCCATAGCATGACCAGGGCTGCATTTCTTTCCGGCGCACTCCCATGAATGTTGCACTGAGATGGCAATCGTCGCCTGGCATCGAGGACCATGCGGAGCAGCTCGGCCATCTGGCGGCGTTTTGCCTGAAGCTTGAGGTGCAGACCTTTCCGAAACCGGGACTCGTCAGCCATATCGATAATGGCTCGCACCGCGATATGGACGCCGAACTTCTTTACCGAAGTGCCGACACCCTGGCGCCGTTCTTTCAAGAACTGGCGGTCGCCGGCGCCGCAGGCGCCGGAATGAACCGATTGCGCGCGATCGGGATTGCGGCCGAGAGCGTGATGCTCAAGGCGACCGGCGGCGTCAACACGCATCGCGGCGCGATTTTCGGACTGGGTCTTCTCTGCGCCGCGGCGGGGCGCCGGAAGGCCCTCGCATTGCGCAAGCCGCTCGGCAGATTGATTTCCGAATGCTGGGGCGAAGCCATCCTGTCGGGTCCGGTGTCTCTCCGCAGCCATGGCGCCGTGGCAGCGCGGCGCTATGGCGCCGGCGGAGCAAAGGCAGAGGCGGCTTGGGGCTTCCCATCGGTCTATGACATAGCCATTCCCGCACTCCATGCAGGCCGCAAGGTCGCTCCTCATGACGAGGAAGCGGTCCGCATTCAGACTTGCATGACGCTGATCGCCACTGTCGTCGACACCAATCTCTTGCATCGCGGGGGATCGGAAGGCTTGCGCTTTGCACAAGCCTGTGCATCCCGGTTCCTTGCACGGGGAGGCATCGGATGCCCGGACTGGCGCGTGCAGGCAATTGAAATTCACAAGGCGTGCGTGGCCCGCAATTTGAGCCCCGGCGGCTCTGCGGATCTGCTTGCCATGGCCATGTTCGTCGATCGGCTGGAAGCGTGATGCTGGCGCTGCTCTGCGGTGGACAAGGAAACCTGTCGCCAAGGACCTTCGATCTGGTCGCCGATCAACCCGCCGCGGAACCGATTTTTGTCGCGGCAACGACCTATCTCGGCCACGATCCGCGCGAGCTGATTCAGACACGAGACACTGACGAACTATCAACCAATCACATCAGCCAAATCCTGACGGTTACAGCAGCCCTCGCCACCTATGCATGCGTCGCAGACGCACTACCGAGGCAAATGGCCGTCACAGGCTACAGCGTAGGTGAAATGGCAGCGTGGAGCATCGCAGGGATATGGACCGCCGAAGAAGCCCTGCGGCTCACGGATATTCGTGCCCGCTTGATGGAAGGTGTGGCAGGACCGCAAGGCCGCCTCGGATATGTTCGCGGGCTTGATCAAAAGACGCTGGAGCGCCTGGTTGAAAAGCACCGCTGCGAGATCGCGATCACCAACCCCGGCCTTCTTTTCGTGGTCGGTGGTGCCGAGCGCGACGTGACCGACCTCTGCCATCAGGCACTGGCAGAAGGAGCTACACGCACGGGCCTTTTGGCGGTGAAAATCGCATCGCATACAGCACAACTCAAGCAGGCCTGCGAGCCCTTGCAGCAAGCGCTCAACACAAGCTGGCTGTCGGCGATAGCGAGCAACCGCATACTACTGGCTGGAAGCGATGGAGAGCGCATCTTTTCCGCGACCAGGGCAACGGCAAGACTCGCGCGCCAGGTTGCGCGTCCCATCGACTGGTCCGCGACCCTCGAGGCTCTCGCAGAGCTGGGGGTCGACAGTGTGTTGGACCTGGGACCGGGACATGCCCTTACAGATATGATGCACGCTCTTCTCGCGTCAATTCGGTGCTACTCGGCCGATGGATTTCGTACGCTGGACGGGCTCCGAAACTGGATCGCCTCCCAATAGCCAATTGACCCTAGCCGTGCCCGGACTTCGGTGACTTGTCCCTAGTTTCTCCGAATAATGATGATGGTGACGGGCATCAAGACATACAGCCACAACCGGCCTGCTTGCCAAAGGCAACCGTCGGTGCCGCCAGCGGCTGGATCGGTGACCGTCTCCACTTTGCTGCCGTCAGCGCCAAGCGTGAAGGTCTGGCCTCCTTACTCCTACGTACAGGCTCAGATAGTCAGCATCCTGTTGAGGGATAATTCCATCGGTTGCCTTGAATGCCTACCCTCGATGCTTCGGCGTGGATCGAAAATAGACTTCGTCATGCCTGGGATTCACAGGATAGATCGCGCGTTGCTGAAGACTTTGCGCGAAGTGCAGCAGGTTGAGAACGACAAGACCCCGACCTTCGAGATGTTGTTTGATCGACCGCCCATCCTTCTTCAGCATGTTAACGGCCTGCCATCCCGAAACCAATGAGTTAGGCGACCCACTTTTGTTTGGTCCCGACAGCGAAGCGAGTAAGGCTGCCGCGCCGAAGGGCGAAGGCGGGCCGCTGCGCGCGAGGCCACGGCTCGGCAAGCCATCCTGCGATCATCATCGGGAAGGACGGCGGCAAGGCCGACGCGGTGGTCGCTCCCAACTAAAATATCGAAAACAACCCCATGCAAAGTAGCTTGGTGTCGCTCGCATGGATGCTTTGGGCAATCCCGCGAAAATATTTGACACGTCGGGCAAATCATCGGCACTATTGCATCATCACGCAATTTGCAAAACGCCCATGGCCCTGCCCAACAGCGGGCGCTTGGGCGCGATTGCTGACAAAAAATCCTTACCCACAATCGCCACCCTTAATTAAGTCATCCAATCCCTTACCGACAGTTCCTCCCCAAAAACCGTTTACTCCCCTTGCGTAGTAAACGGATTGGTCGGAGCCATCTTCGCTTTTGGCCGCGCAAACAGATTTGAGCCGCCAGACGTGGGTGTTGTCGTCAACCGCGTTAAATGTTCCGTCCAAGAAAACCGCGAGCCTTTTCTTTGGCTGCTTCGCAATTGTTGGCTCGACCATCTTTCATCCCCCAAAGCATCATATTATCGAGGATACACGTAATGCGCGAGATAGCATTAGCGGCGCTTGCGCTTGCGGCGCTGGCTACACTGGCGGCTGCCGCACTTGGCCTAAATCGAGCACAGACGCGTGACGGCGCTTACAGGGCCGCCATCGTAGGCGCGCTCGGAATTTGCGGGCTTCTAGCCTCGCTTGCGTTGGTTTTGTTCTAAGCACCTGGCGATCATCATCCAGACGAGCGCCAAGGACAAACAGAACCCCTTGCTATCGCCGGACGTCGTCGTCATCACGCTCGCTGCTAACGCGCAGGGGTGGATTTCGCGGGGCGCGGTCCCAGGCCTCTACGTCGAGGAACGTGCTCTGGTAGGTGGCGCCTGCACCGATGTCGGTCAGCCGATCGGAACACAGGATGTTCACGGTCCCCGAAACCGCCTCGGCCTCCGGCCGCTGGCCGGGCACGAGGACTATGCCCTCTCTCACCTCGTCGCTGATCTTGAGAACCAGGCCGATGTGTCCGCGCTCGTTGAAGAGGCGGACCTTCGCGTCGGCCGCAAGGCCACGCCGCTCGGCCTCCTTCGGATGGAGGACACAGGACGGTTCACCTTCACGCCTGCGCAAAAAGGCATTTGCGGAAAACGCAGTATGGGATTGGAAATACCCTGGCGTTGTCAGCAGCCGCAGCGGCCACTTGGCGGCGTCCTTGACCTCCTGCGGATCAGCTTCCCAGATCGGCATCGGCGGCACGCCCTCTACCGCCAGATCGGCCGAATAGATCTCGAGCTTGCCGGATTTGGTGCGGAACTCCTGGGCCTCACCTTCCGGCGCCACTTTGACTGCGCGATGATCGAGCAGCAGCCTGGGATCGACCTTCGCGACCGCGCCGGTCGCGCCCTCAAAGAACTTCGGGAAGATCTGTTCAGGCGTCAGGCGGAAGATCTCGTCCATCACGCCCATGCGGCGGGCCAATTCCTGGGCAAGTCGCACGTTCGACCACGCCTCGCCTTGGGGCGCGACCGCCGCCGGCGCAAACTGCATGTAGTAGCTGCCGTAACTGCGATAAAAGTCAGAAGTTTCCAGGTAGGTCGTCGCCGGCAGGACGATATCAGCGTACTTGGCCGTGTCCGTAAGGATCGGGTCATGCACGACCGTGAAGAGATCCTCGCGCGACAGGCCCTGCCTGACCTTCAGGACGTCCGGATTGGTCACAGCCGGATTGTTCGCGCAAATCAAAAGTCCATTGATCGGCGGCTGCTTCATCGTCAGCAGGGCTTCGCCGAGCAGGCTGTGGTTGACCTGACGTGTCTGCGCCGGCCCGGAAGGCTTGCGAACAGAGGCGAAGTTCAGGTCGATCGAACCGGCCGCGAGCAGCAGCGCACCGCCACCGCGCCGCCCGTAGGCGCCCGTGACAGCCGGCAAGGTCGCGACGGCACGGAGTGCCTGGCCGCCGCGTGCGAGCCGGGTCATGCCCTCGCCGATGCGGATGAACGATCGCTGTGCCGCGCCGTACATCGCCGCCAAACGCTCGACATCGTCGACGCTGAGCCCCGTGATCTCGGCGACGCGCGCCGGTGGAAACTGCGGGACGACCCCGGCCTTCCAGCGATCGAAGCCAAGCGTGTGCCTTGCAAGATATGCCTCGTCGCACTTGCCGTCGCGCACGAGAACATGAACGATGCCGATCGCGAGCGCTGCGTCAGTCCCGATCTTGATCGGAAGGTGCCAGTCGGCGCCTTGCGCTGTGCGCGTCCGGCGTGGATCGATGACGATGATCTTGACGCCTTGCTTCTGGCGCTGTTCGGCCTTCTGCCAGAAGTGAACGTTGACCGCCTTGAGATCGCAGCCCCAAGAGATAATCAAATCGGACTGAGCGACCGTTTCGGGGTCTGCGCCGCCGACCGGCCCCAGCGTCATATCCCAGGCGGTCTCGCAGCAACTGTCGCAAACGGTGCCCGCCGTCAGCCGGCTCGTGCCCATGGCGTGGAACAGGCCGTTCACGAGGTGCCGGTTGATCTGGCCCTGGTGAGCGCTGTAGGCGTAGCCCAGCAACGCGAGCGGGCCATCATTCGCGACGACACCCCTCCAGCGCGTCTCGATCTCATCGAGCGCATCAATCCATGTGATCGGTGCAAATTTGCCCGATCCTTTCGGGCCGGTTCGGCGCAGCGGCGTCTTGATCCGATTCGGGGCGTAGACCAGTTCGGCGTCACGGTTGACCTTGGCGCACGCGAAACCTGCCGTGTAGGGCTGCTCCGGGTCGCCCGAAACCTTGATGAGTCTGCCATTGTCGACCTGCGCAAGCAGCGAGCACATGCAGGGGCAATCATGAGCGCAGGTCACGCGGATCGTCTTCATTTGGCGTCCTCGGTTGCAGGATGAGCAGGGGCGCTCGAGGTCCCCGGATGATGGCGACGGACTCTCCGCGGCGTCCATGAGCACGGCTTGACACGTGGTTATCGCATGAACAAAGTGGTTGAAACGAGGTCCACTTCGAGGCAAATATTGACAACCACTTCACGACGGCGACGGCACGCGTTCGAGCTTCCGATCTGTCTGGACCGATCAATCCGCAATCATGGACTGCAGGTGCATACGGCCTTGCGTTCCGCGATCATTGACGGCCTCTTGAGACCCCAGATGAAACTCCCGTCGAGCCGGAGCCTCGCGGAGCAACTTGGCGTCCGGCGCAATGCCATTGTGGCTGCTTATGAGCATCTGTTCAGCGACGGCCTCGTCGAGGCGCGACATGGCGCAGGCACATATGTCGCCGCTCAACTGCCGGCACGACCGTCGACGACGCCTCCAGCGCAATTCAAGATCGCGCAAGGCCCGCGCCGCGCCTTTGCCCTCGGAAACACCCATGCCGATGCCTTTCTGCTGCGCCGTCTGGCAAGCAACGTCCGACGCCGGATCGCAACGGCAACGGACGATCAGCTCGGGTACGGCGATCCGCGCGGAAGCGAGCATCTCAGGACACAGATTGCACGGCACCTCGCCGCCAACAGGGGCATCCGGTGCGATCCAGGCTGCGTGGTGATCGTCAGCGGCACCCAACACGGCCTACGGCTTTGCACGGACGCGCTGCTGTCGCCGGGTGACGCGGTCTGGATGGAAGACCCCGGCTACTACGCCGCACGCAACACGCTGGAAACCGTCGGCATGAAGCTCGTCCCCGTGCCGGTCGACGCGGCCGGCATTGTCGTCGCTTCGGGCCTGCGGTCTAACCCTTCAGCAAAAGCGGCTTACGTGACGCCATCGCATCAGTTCCCGACCGGAGTGACAATGAGCATGGCGCGGCGGGTGGCGCTTCTCGAATGGGCGCGTTCGTCCAAGGCCTGGATCATGGAAGACGACTACGACAGCGAGTTTCGATTTGCGGGACCACCTCTGACGGCACTCGCGGGGCTCAGCGGAGAACGAGTCGTCTACATTGGAACCTTTACCAAAACCCTCTTCGCCGGTCTGCGCCTCGCGTATCTCGTGCTGCCGCCTGGCGTCGTCGAGCGGGTCGTCCTCGCTCGCGCGGCACAGGACCGGTTCCCGCCACACTTCATGCAGGATGCCGTGGCCGATCTCATGTCTGACGGTATTCTTGCGGCTCATACGCGGCGTATGCGCTCACGCTATCGCGAGGCACGCGACGCGCTCGCCACTGCCTTGAAGAATGCCGCAGGTGGCGCCTTGCGCATCGCCGTTCCGACCCAGGGACTGCACATGCTTGCTTATCTACCGAACCGCCTGCCCAAGGAGACTGCGATGCACATCCGCGAGGTGGCCGACGTCGAGACGAAGCTGCTCTCCGAGATGCGGATCAATCGACGCGGACCGGATGGATTCATTTTGGGCTTTTCAGGGCATGACATCAAGGAACTGAACGCCGCCGCGCGTCGGCTCGGCCGAGCCGCGAAAGACCATTGTGGCGCTGCAGACAAGATGGCCCGCTGAATTTCTGAAAGCCGACGATATGCAGGTCGAGCAATATGCACTCTCATGTGAAGTCGTCCACTGGCCCCTCGCGTTCGTTCTCTTATGGCGCAAAGTAACGCGCAAGGCGGCCCCAACTAGAATCGCAAGCCTTGAGGCCACCCGCGGAGGCTACGCCAATTTCAAGTTGTCAGTAGTTAGAAAATCGAAACCGATCGCGGCATACGCCCTAAATTTGAGTTTCGATTGCGAACGAACCGCACCAGTTTCGCACCAGAAACGACCTTGCCAAAACGCAATGAACGCGATCAAAAGCAACCGAAAACGCAGGAAAATCAACAAACCCTAGCTTTATCCTCGCCGCTCATAACGGTCTGGTTGCAGGTTCGAGTCCTGCCGGGCCCACCAAGGAAATCGTTGACGATGACGGTCGCAAACCAACCTGGATATCAATAGATTACCCGCATGAAGAAGATCGGCTTTCTCTCGTTCGGGCACTGGACGCCCTCACCGCAATCGCAGACCCGCTCCGCAGCGGATGCACTCCTGCAATCGATCGACCTGGCCGTCGCCGCCGAAGAATTGGGGGCGGACGGGGCCTATTTTCGCGTCCACCACTTCGCCCGCCAGCTTGCCTCGCCATTTCCCCTGCTCGCTGCGGTAGGCGCCAAGACCAGCCGCATCGAGATCGGCACGGCGGTGATCGACATGCGCTACGAGAATCCGCTCTACATGGCCGAGGACGCCGGTGCCGCCGATCTCATCGCCGGCCGGCGCCTGCAGCTAGGCATCAGCAGAGGTTCGCCCGAGCAGGTGATCGATGGATGGCGATATTTCGGTTACCAACCGGCCGAGGGCCAGAATGACGCCGACATGGGGCGGCATCATGCGGAGGTCTTTTTCGACCTGCTGCGCGGTGAGGGCTTCGCCAAGCCGAACCCACGACCGATGTTTCCAAATCCGCCCGGGCTGCTGCGCCTGGAACCCTACTCCGAGGGCCTGCGTGAGCGGATCTGGTGGGGCGCGGGCTCGAACGCCACAGCGGTCTGGGCGGCAAAGCTCGGCATGAATTTGCAGAGTTCCACGCTCAAGAACGACGAGACCGGAGAAGCTTTCCACGTCCAGCAGGCCGCTCAGATTCGGGCCTTCCGTGCGGCCTGGAAGGAAGCCGGCCATACGCGCGAGCCGCGGGTCTCGGTCAGCCGCAGCATCTTCGCGCTGATCGACGATCGCGACCGCGCCTATTTCGGACACGAGCGTGACGAGGAGGATCAGGTCGGATTCATCGACGAGCGGACCCGGGCGATCTTCGGCCGCAGCTACGCGGCCGAGCCGGATGCACTCATCGAGCAACTCAGGGCGGATGAGGCCATTGCCGAAGCCGACACCCTCCTCCTGACCGTCCCCAACCAATTGGGCGTCGCCTACAACGCGCATGTGATCGAAGCAATTTTGACCCACGTCGCTCCCGCCCTGGGGTGGCGTTAACGAAGCGGCTTGAAAGGAGTCTGACTTGAGCGTTGCCTTCACCAAGGAAGACAGTGCCGAAACGGCGTCGGAGACTCTGGTACCCGACCGTCCGGTTTCACCTCATCCGAACCTTGTGACGGAAGCGGGATTGAAAGCTCTTGAGTTTCAACTCCACCAGGCTCGCGAGGCGTACGAGACGGCGCAGAAGATCGAAGACGTGAATGA
>Ga0307516_10000172_pt1 | contig 82701 bp, 66 predicted proteins | sample 19_EM_MG_FD_203310 | JGI IMG/M metagenome (GOLD analysis project Ga0307516, IMG submission 203310) | Populus trichocarpa ectomycorrhiza microbial communities from riparian zone in the Pacific Northwest, United States - 19_EM | ecosystem: Host-associated > Plants > Roots > Unclassified | place... | reverse complement strand
ACGTGTCGAGCACCGCCTGCAAGACCTGCCACGAAGCGGGACTCTCCTTCTACATGGGCGCCGCAAATCCCGGGCTGCAGGGCCGCCCGGCCGATCACAACTCGGGTCAGATGGTGGCGCCGAACGACTGCAGCATCTGTCACACCACCGCGAGCTGGAACAGCACGGCGCTGCCGTCTGGCCATATGCCGAATCCGGGCAACCAGGCGTGCGCCGTCTGTCACACCTCGGCGCCCGCGAACTACAAGGTGTTCGCGTCGAACGCGGTCTTGCACACCGGCATCACCGGCAACTGCGGCCAATGCCACGGTGCCGGCATCCAGCTGTCGTTCTACAACAATGACCTGGTGATAAAGGACAACGTGCTTTCGCCTCCGCACATCCCGTATCTCTCCGGCACGGATTGCGGCTCCTGCCATAAGAGCACGACGCACGCCCCTGGGACCTTCGGGCCGATGAACATGACTCAGGCCACCCATGCCTTCGTGTCCACGACTTGCAAGACCTGCCATGGCACCGCCACGGTCGCCTTCTACATGGGCGCGGCCAATCCGAAGCTGCAACTGCGCCCCGCCGATCACACGTCCGGCACCATGCTGACCGGCGATTGCGGCGGCTGTCACACCACCGCGAACTGGAACAGCGGCACGCTGCCGGCGAACCACATGCCGAACCCGGCCAACCAGGCCTGTGCACACTGCCACACGGCGGCGCCCACGAATTACACGACCTTGGCGTCGAATACGCTATTGCACACCGGCATCGTCAGCAGCTGCATCACCTGTCATGGCGCGCCCAACGCGGCCAAGCCGGTCTATGCCAATAACTTCACCCCCAAGGCCGCGAGCGGCTTCTCGCCGCCGCACATTCCGAGCGCCGCGACGCCCTGCGAGAGCTGCCACACCGCAACGGTATTTACCGCCTTCAGCGGCACCACGATGTCCTCGGCCAAGCACACTCAGTTGCTCGCCAATACCGGCGGCACCTGCGATCAGTGCCATGACCTAAAGACGTTGGCATTCTACGGCGTGACGAATCTCCAGCACCGGCCGAATGGCCATCACGTCGGCAAGGACTGCAACGGCTGCCATGGCACCAACAATTGGAACGCGGCTCAGATAAGAAAGACCGCCGCGGCGCCAGCCACCACCAAAACGACGGTGAGCGTCGTGGCCAATACCGGCCTCGTGGGCCGGTCGACCAAGGGCGGCTTGCTGGGCCAGTCGGGCGTGCAACTGCGCGACGGCGGAGTCGCGGGCGGCATTGCCGGCGGCGTCGCACTTGCCACCGGCGCAACTGGCTCAACCGGCGCCACCTCGATGCCGGGCATCCCGCGCGTCAATCATGCGGGCGTGGTCGCCAATTGCTTCAGCTGCCACAATGGCGTCTTGGCGGCGGGCAAGGGCCCCAGACACATTGCCGGCAACAACTCCTGTGAGAACTGCCACACCACATTCGCCTGGATTCCGGCGCACTTCGACCATCGCGGCGTCACCGCGACTTGTGCGAGCTGCCACAACGGCGCCACCGCGCCGGGCAAACCGATCCGGCACATTCAGACCAATCAGGATTGCAGCGCCTGCCACGGCACCATCGCCTGGGCTCCGGCCACCTTCAATCACGTCGGCATCAACGCCACCTGCCAGAGCTGTCACAACGGCATCGCCGCCACCGCCAAGCAGATCGGCCACATCCCGACCACGCGCGATTGCGGCAGTTGCCACAGCACGTTGAATTGGACCACCGCCACCATGCCCTCGGTGCCGCTCAAGCCGCTCATTTCCCGTCCCAAACCAACTCCGATCCCGCGCGGTGCGAACGGCGGCCGCATCAACTGACGCTAGCCGTCGGACAACGCCTTCACGACCGAGTCGAATCCGCGACCTGTTGCGACATCGCCGGCCGTGACGCCGGAACCGTTGCGCAGCATTTTATTGGCCCCCGCCGCCAGCAGCATGCGACAGATGTCGGTGTATCCCCCGCGGCTCGCGGAGATCAACGCCGTGTCGCCGGCGGCGTTCTGAATGTCCAGGTCCGGCGAACGGACGAGGAGCGCCTTGACCACATCGCCATGTCCCTTGGCCGCAGCGATCAACAGCGGCGTGTTGCCCGCCGAATCGCGTCCGTTCAAGCGGGCGGCGGTCGAGAGCAGAGGTTCGAAGACGGCCGCGCCGGGTTGGGCAGCGGCGGCGTGCAGCAACGTCAGACCGTCGGAATCGACCACCTTGACGCTTGCACCGGCCGACAACAGCAGGCGCACCTCATCGGTCGAGCCGGATGCGGCCGCGTACCACAATGCAGTGCGGTGCTCGTGATCGTCCGCGTCGATTCGGGCATGTCGCTCGATGAGAGTCTTTACCAACTCGGCTTCGCCGGCGGCGCAGGCCAGCATCAACGGGGTGTGGCCTTGGACGTCGGTCGCCTCGATGCTCGCGCCTGCGGCAAGCAACATTTCCGCGACTTCCGGATGTTTCCCGCGCAGCGCTTCGAGGAACGGCGTCTGCTCGCTCGGAGCGTGCGCGTCCGGCGGTATGCCCGCCTCCAGCAGAGTCTTTACCACGCCTCGATCGTTGCGCGTGGCGGCAAGCCACAGCGCGCTGTGGCCGGAATGATCGGTCGCGGTGGCGTCGGCGCCGCGCGCGAGAAGCAGTTGTAGACTCGGCAGCGCGTGAGCGTCCGCCGCCACCTGCAATACAGGGTCGCCCTGCGGCAGCCGCAGGTTCGCATCGGCTCCCGCGGTCAGCAGTTGCTGCACGTTCGCGGTGTCGTTGCGGGCCGCCGCGAGGGCGAGGGGCGGCCAACCACGGTAGATTTCACCGGGGTGCGCCGGATCGAACTTGCCGCCTTGCCGCGCCGGATCGACGGTGACTCGATTGGCGCGCAGCCCCAAGGTGCCGAGTTCGGTGACCGCCGCTTCCGCGCCCACCACCAACGCGGCGTCGTACGCGTTGTACCCGCGGCTGTCGCGCGAGTCGAGAACCGCGCCCGCGCGCTGCAGTGCAATGATGTTGTCGACGCGATCGGCCCGCGCAGCGTAGAAAAGCGCCGAGCGATGTTCGGCATCCACGGCCTGCAGGTCGGCCCCGTGCTTCAAGAGCAGATCGATCATCGACGCATCGGGCCGTTCGGCCGCGATCATGAGTACCGTGGTGCCGGCCTTGTCCACCGCGCGTGCATCGGCGCCCATTTCCAAGAGCACTGTGGCCGCAGCAGTCGCGCCGTCCTCCGCGGCATGGGCCAGTGAACCGCGCCCGAACTCATCTCGAACGGACGCACTGACCGGCCCCAGCCGGCGCAATTCGGCGGCATCGTTCTTGCGCACGCAATCGATGACCCACGGCACCAGCAAGTTCGGATCGGAGGCGCCCACGGATTCACGATCGAGCAGAGGCCGGCCGGATCGCTGCGCATCGACGGCGCGGTAGTAGCCCAGCCTCGCCGAAGCGTCCAACCATTGGTGCCAGGCATCGGGCGGAGCATTCGGATCGTGTGCGAGTTCGCCGGCGAGCACATAGGCGGCGGCGCCCTGTCCGTGTTCGGCGGCCGTTTGCAGCAGTGAGCGGCCGCGTGCCGGATCCGCCGGGACCCCGACGCCGTTCAAGTACATCAGTGCGAGCAGATATTGCGCATCGGCGTTTCCGGCATTGCCCACGCCAGTGAGCAGAGTGATCGCCTTGTCGAACTGCAGCGTCCGAAGAGCCGCACGCGCCGGCTCCACCGGATCCTTCGGCTTGGCTTGTTTGGCGGGCGCGCCGGCGGCGGAGAGGCTGATGGCGCAGCACAGCGCCGCGAATCCCACCCTCGCGCCGCCAACGGTCGTCATTCGGTACCCCACTTCGTTTCGACCTGAATACCGATCGATTTCAAAAAGTCGTTCGGCAGAATACCCCCGGCACTGACGATCACCGCGTCATTGCGCAGCTTGATCTCCTTGTCCGCTTGCTTCAACACCACTTCCTCGGGACGGATTTCGCGGACCTGGGAATTCAGGAGCACTTGCAGCTGGCCCTTCGCAATCGCTTGATCGACGCGTTGACGATTGCGCTGTTTGGCGCGCTGGAACGCATCGCCGCGGTACGATAGAGCGACCGTGGCGTCGCCCAACTCGGCGATGCTGGCCGCCGCCTCGAGCGCGCTGTCGCCGCCGCCGACGACGAGGACGTGCTTGGCCCGATATTGCTCGGGATCGATCAGTCGATAAACCACTTTCGACAGTTCTTCGCCGGGAACTCCGAGTTTGCGCGGGGTGCCCCGCCGTCCGATTCCCAGCAGCACGTTCGACGCGACATATTGGTTCTTGCTGGTGCGTACGTGGAACGCACCCTCCTTCTTTTCAACGCTTTCGACCCGCTCCTGGTAACCGATCTTCAGCGCATTCCCCTGGCATGCCTGGTTCCAAAACTTCAGCAGCGTCTCCTTGGAGGTATTGCGGAATTGAACCTTGCCGACGATGGGCAAGTCCACCGGCGCGGTCATCACCAGCTTGCCCCGAGGATATTGAAACACCGCGCCGCCGAGCGCCTCTTGTTCGACGGTCTGGTACGACAGCCCCATCTTCTTGGCGGCAAGAGACGCGGCAAGGCCCGCCGGGCCCGCGCCGACGATCAGCACATCGAGCGCGCCGGGCCGCTTCACACCGGCCTTGGCGATGGACTCGAGCGCTTGCTGACCTTGCGTCAGGGCATTCTTGATGAGGCCCATACCGCCCAATTCGCCCGCTACGTAGATGCCGGGCACGTTAGATTCGAAGTTCGGCTTGAGCAGTGGTATATCGAGGCCACGCCGCGCCGTGCCGAATACCAAAGTGATCGCATCGAATGGGCAGGCGGTCTTACAGGCGCCATGCCCGATGCAATCCGTTGGGCCGATCAGCGCGGCCTTGCCGTTGATGAGTCCCAGTACATCGTGATGCGTAGTTTCGGGGCAGGCCTTCACACATGCACCACAACCAAGACATTTACTTTCATCGATGAGGGGATGCAATGACGCAGGCTCGGTCATCCCGGCCGCGACGGAATCCTGCAGAGTCTGATTGTGACGCTCGTGCGTGCGCCGCTGACGCCAGATGTACACGGTGGTGATTGCCACCATCAGAACCGCGTAAATGGCTAAGGTCACGTCCATGCTTTAACGAGCTCGACAAGTTAGGGAGGTAGGGTAGCTCAGGCTAGAGGTCATTACTTCAGCAATCCGTGAGTTTGGATACTTGCCGCGCCGGGCGAAAGTGTCGCATTTTGCACACATTGCATTGATTCAATTGAGGAGGATTACACTCCGCCCTCGATAAGAGAATAGCGCCACAAGGACGACTCGGTAAGCTGGTAATTCACGTGTTTTGAGGGATATCAATGGCTTTATTTTGGTTCTTTGCCGGGGTACTGACCACGCTCGCCCTCCTCGTCGTGCTGTCGCCGTGGCTGCGCAGCATTCCGGGATTCGCGTCGCTCCCGGCGGCCCCCTGGCAAGGATCGGTGATTGCGATTGTGATCCTTGCCGCATTTTTGACCTCGCATGGCTGGCTGGTGCGCCCCGATGTGGCCAACAAGGCCTCCCCTGCCACCGTGAGCCCCGGCGCACCCTCCGTCAACCCAGGCGCCTTCGGCACTGCAGCGAAGGTATTTGGCGATGCAACCGGCCCCGCCGCAAGTCCGGGCAGTGCAGCAATTGACACCACCAAACCCGGCGCGGGGTCGATGGACAGCGCCATCGCCTCATTGGAAGCGCGGCTCTCCAAAGGAGGCGGCACGCCTGATGACTGGGAGCTGCTGGCAAAGTCGTTCGAGTTTCTCGGCCGCCCGGCCGATGCCGCAAAGGCGCGGGCGAAACAGCTGCCTTCGTTGCCGGGAGACGCAAAACCGTCCGCATTGGCTGCGGCCGCTGGATCGCCAGCCGCTGGATCGCCAGCCGCTGGATCGCCGGCCGCAGGCGCCGGCGTTGCCGTCACGGGCGAGGTGACGTTGGCCGCCGGCTTGGCGGGCAAGGCGACCACCGGTGAAACGCTCTTCATCGTGGCCAAGTCGGTCGATGCACCCGGAATTCCGGTCGCCGTGTTTCGCGGCAGCGTCGGCAACTGGCCTCTCAAATTCACGCTGGATGACTCACAAGCAATGATGCCGGGGCGGAACCTGTCGAGCGCCGGCCGCGTGACCATCGAAGCGCGAATTTCCCAGAAGGGTCAGCCGCTGCCGGCCGCGGGAGATTTGCAAGGATCGAGCGGCGTCATCAATCCCGCGGACCATCAGACGCTCAAGATCACCATAGACCGCGTCATCTCATGAGCACCATTGCGGCCAACATTCCTGCGACGGCGAAGAAACTGCCGCGCCTGCGCTGGCCCATCATTTGGACCATCGTGGTCGCCGCGTTGATCGTATGGGGCATGCACGCCCGCCTCGAGCGCTACATCACGCCGCAGCGCGGCACCGGCTATTGGCTCGGGATCACCGGCGGTTCCATGATGATCCTGTTGCTGATGTATTCGGCGCGTAAACGCGTCTCGTGGCTGCGTTGGATGGGGGGCATCCCTGCCTGGTTCGAATTCCACATGGTGCTCGGAGTGGTCGGCCCGGTGCTTATCCTGTTTCATTCCAACTTCAGCCTCGGCGCGACCAACAGCAATGTGGCTCTCATCTGCATGCTGCTGGTCGCCTGCAGCGGCGTGGTCGGCCGCTACATCTACACACGCCTGCACGCGCACATGGACGGCAACGAAGACACGCTCGAGCAATTGAAGGCGGTCGGCGGTCGGCTGCGCACCCAAACGAAGTCGATTGCCTTCCTGCCGGGGCTGTTGGACGCAATCGACCAGGTCGAGGGTCGATACATCGCCCCGCCCAAAGGAAGCATTGCCAGGTTCCTGCACTTGTTCTCGGGTCCCTACCGCATGGCCCGGGCGCGCTGGGCGCTGCGCCAGGAAATCAAGCACGCGGTGAGCAAGGCGATGATGCGCGATTCGCCGCTGATCGCGAAGCATGCGGACCGCATCGCCGAGGTCGCCCGCCGTTATGCCGACCGGCGGCTCGAGGCCGGCCGGCGCACGTCCGAATACAAACTGTATGCACGTCTGTTTTCGTTTTGGCACGTGCTGCATATCCCGCTGTTCTTCATGTTGCTGATTGCCGGTGTCGTTCATGTGATTGCGATCAACGTGTATTAAACTAAGGTGATGCGTGCGCAGGGATGTCGAAATACAAGAGGGGCGGCTTGGCTGATGGCTATGTCCATATCCCTGATGTCGTTCTCGAGTGCGTTTGCGGCAAACGTGGAAACCCTGCTGATGCCGGGCAAGGTGTCGAAAGCGCACATAAAACAGGAAACCGACTGCGCGAACTGCCATGACCGCTCCAACGCCAGGACCCAGACCTCGCTGTGCGTGGATTGCCACAAACCGATCGCCGCGGACCTCAAGCAGCATCAGGGCTATCACGGCCGTATGACAAACGCCGCTGTAAGCGAGTGCCGCGCCTGCCATACCGAGCATAAGGGCCGCGAGGCCGACATCATTCAACTCAGCCGCGCGCAGTTCGATCATCATCTCACCGACTTCGCGCTCGAGGGCGCCCATGTGGCGCTGACTTGCGAGGCATGCCATAAAAAAGGCGAGGCTTGGCGCAAGGCGCCCCCGAACTGCGTCGGGTGCCACAAGAACGACGATGTGCACCACGGGCAATTCACGCAGTCATGCGGCGAATGCCACAGCTCCGCGAGCTGGACCGGCGGAAAGTTCGATCACGACAAGACGAATTTCAAGTTGACGGGCGCTCACGAGACCGTGACCTGCAACGCCTGTCACGTCGCAGGGCACTACAAGCAGACGCCGAAGACCTGCAACGGCTGCCACGCCACCGACGATGAGCATCGGGGTGCACGGGGCGAGGACTGCGGAAAATGTCACGTCACCAAGGAGTGGCGGACGGCGAAGTACGACCACCTCAAGGAGACGGGCTACGAACTCCTGGGCGTGCACGACCGGATCAACTGCGTCGCCTGTCATCGGAGCGGCAACTATAAGGACAAGATCCCCAAGGATTGCAACGGCTGCCATCAAGCCGACGACGCGCATGCCGCCCGTTTCGGGCAGAAATGCGGCGACTGTCACGACAACGATCATTGGCCGCTGAAGGACTACGACCATACCGGCCGGCATAAATTTCCGCTGGTGGGCGCGCATGACAAAATCGATTGCTACGCCTGCCACACCGCCACCGTCTCCACGCAAAAGCTGGCCAAGGACTGCGTCGGCTGCCATAAGAGTGAAGACCCGCATGGCGGGAAGCTGAAGGACGGATGCGAAGCCTGCCATGGCCAGCAGACCTGGCGGTCCGACATCGTTTTCGATCACGACCTGACCGACTTTCCGCTTTCGGGGCTGCATAAGGTGGTGAGCTGCGCGCAATGCCACACGACGCTCGCGTTCAACAAGGCGCCGGCGACATGCGACGAGTGTCATTCGCACGACGACGTGCACAAGGGCGGCCTCGGCAAGAAGTGCGAGAGCTGCCATTCGCCGAACGGATGGCAGCTGTGGAATTTCGATCACGGCAAGCAGACTCATTTCCCACTCCTGGGCGCCCACAAGAAGCTGCAGTGCGCCGATTGCCATCGCGACGCGCCGGGCACGGTGAAAATGCAGACGCAGTGCGGAATCTGTCACAACAAGGATGACCGGCATCTCGGCCAGTACGGCTCGCAGTGCGACCGCTGCCATTCGGTCGATACGTGGAAAGGCGCGAGGATTCAATAGGCGCCATGATGAACCGCCTCCTCACAAAAAGAATCGGACTGATCGCGGGGGCATCCATCGTCATTGCATTGCTGGCGACCGCGCTCTTGGTCCTCGTGCCGTCGATGCGTGCCGCCGCTGCCGGCGCGGCGCCGATCACGCTGTCCTTCGATCACCTATCCACCGGATTCGAACTCGACGGCGTGCACCGCGACCTGCCCTGCGAGTCCTGCCACCTGAACGCCGTGTTCAAAGGGACGCCGAGAAATTGCGGCCTCTGCCACATCACCGGCTCGGTCTATAACGCGACGCCGAAGACTCAGACGCATGTCCAGAGCTCGAACAACTGCGTGGCCTGCCACAACACCATCTCGTTCCGCCCGGATGTGCACTTCGATCATCGCGAAGTCATGGGCAGCTGCGTCAGCTGCCACAACGGCACCATCGCCGAGGGCAAGGGTCCCACCCATCCACAGACCAGCGATGCTTGCGACGCCTGCCACACGGTGATGAGCTGGAATCCGCCGAAGATGGTGGATCACACCCAGATACCCCTCGCCGTCCAGGGCTTTTGCATCATCTGCCACAACGGCACGTCGGCGTCGGGCAAGCCGAAGAACCATGTCGTGACCACGCTCGAGTGCGGCGACTGCCATCTGACAACCACTTGGCTGGGTGCTGCATTCGATCACACCGGCATCAAAACCGGCTGCTTCAGCTGCCACAACGGCGTCAAAGCCGTGGGCAAGCAGGGCAATCACATGCCCACCTCGACCACTTGCGAGGCCTGCCATACCACCGGCATCGGCACGAAGACACCCAGCTGGGTGCCTTCGGGCTTCGATCATACGCAGATGGCCGTGCAGACCTGCGCCACCTGCCACAGCGGCACCGTCAAGATCAGCACCGGCATCGTGTCCGGATCGCCCACCAATCATGTGCCGCTGGTGACATCGGCCCCGGACTGCGGCGTTTGCCACGGCAACACGCCGACGGCGGAAACCTGGACCGTGCTCGCCGCCAGCATCCCGACGCTGCACTCCGGCCTGCCGACAAACAATTGCATCCTGTGTCATGCCGGGCAGACATTCGCCGGGGTGCCCGCACCGTACATCCCGATGTCGATTTCCGGCATCTCTCCGACCAAGAAGGCGCCGCTTGCGCCGCCGCACATCCCCATTCTTGCCGGCGCCGACTGCAGCATCTGCCATGGACCCGCTTACAACACGGGCGGCTTCGGCCCGGCGACGGCGATGAACGCCGCCAAGCACAAAGCCGTATCCGGTACCTGCGACGTCTGCCACGACACCGGCAAGAGCTTCTACGTGGGCAGCGGCACGCCGCTGCAGCTGCGGCCGGCCAGTCACGTCAACAGCACCGACCCGGCGATGGCCACGGGCGATTGCTCGGCTTGCCACAGCACCACGGACTGGACCAGCAAGACCATGCCGGCCGGGCATATGCCGAATCCCGGCAATCTGACGTGCGTCACCTGCCACAAAACGGCGCCGAACGACTACACGCCGGCAACTTTGGCGGCGAATTCCGTACTGCACACCGGTATCACCGGCAACTGCGGTCTCTGCCACGGCGACAACGTGACGGCGCTGACCTGGGCCAACAATTACACCCCCAAGGACGCGATACTCACGCCGTCGCACATCCCGTATCTCTCGGGTACCGACTGCAGTTCCTGCCACAAGTCGACCACGTACGCCACGGGTACCTTCGGTCCCATGAACATGACGCAGGCCACGCACGCCTTCGTGCCGGCGTCATGCAATACCTGCCACGAGACAGGCGTCACCTTCTACATGGGTGCCGCGAGCCCCGCGCTGCAGGGGCGGCCGGCCGATCACACCTCCGGCCAGATGGTGGCGCCGAACGACTGCGGCATGTGCCATACCACGGCGAATTGGAACAGTACCGCGCTGCCGGCGGGACACATGCCCAACCCGGCCAATCAGGCCTGCACGGTGTGCCACACCAGCGCACCGAGCGTGTACACGCAGCCCACCCTAGCAAGCAACGCCGTACTGCACACCGGCATCACCGGCAACTGCGGCCAATGCCACGGCGCAACCACGGCGCTCACCTGGTTCAATAATTTTACGCCCAAGGATGCGGTGTTGACCCCGGGGCACATCCCGTACATCGCCGGCACCGACTGCGGATCCTGCCACTCCTCGGGTACGTACGCCGTGGGCAGCTTCGGGCCGATGAACATGACCCCGGCCAAGCACGCGTTCGCTGCCACCACCTGCAACACCTGCCACGAAGCGGGACTCTCCTTCTACATGGGAGCGGCCAGTCCGGCGCTGCAAGGCCGTCCTGCCGATCACACCGGCGCCTTGGCGGCTCCGGCAGATTGCAGCGGCTGCCACACCACTGCGAACTGGAACAGCAGTAATCTGCCGGCGGGCCACATGCCCAATCCGGCTGCGCTCAATTGCACGGTCTGCCACACGGCGGCGCCGACGAATTACACGACGCTGGCGGCGAATTCCGTGCTGCATACCGGCATCACCGGCAACTGCGGGCAATGCCACGGCGCCATGACCGCACTCACCTGGTACAACAATTCCACGCCTAAGGACGCCATCCTCACGCCGGCGCACATTCCGTACACGTCCGGCACCGATTGCAGTTCCTGCCACACCTCGAGCACCTACGCCGTCGGCACTTTCGGTCCCACGAACATGACTGCGGCCAAGCACGCCTTCGTGCCGACGACCTGCGTCACATGCCACGAAACAGGTTCGAACTTCTATCTGGGCGCGTCGGTTCCAAACACCTTGCAAGTCCGGCCGGCGGATCATATCGCGAGCGGCGATGCGCAACAGAAGACCGGCGACTGCTCGGTCTGCCATACCCCTGCGAGTTGGACGAGCAACACGATGCCCGTCGGCCACATGCCGAATCCCGGCAACCAGGCCTGCGCCACCTGTCACACGGCGATCAACGGCACCTTCGCGAGCTACGCCACGCTCACGACCAACATGGCCGTCATGCACACCGGCATCACCGGCGGCTGCGCCCAGTGTCACGGCGCCACGCAGCTGACGTTCTACAACAATAATGAGAATCCGAAACCGCAGGTCGCCAACCACATTCCTTATTTGTCGGGAGCGGACTGCAGTTCGTGCCACGTTGTCGGGGCCACCTTCGGCCCGACGCAGATGAGCGCGGCCAAGCATGCGTTCGTGCCGACTGCTTGCAACAGCTGTCATGAGAAGGGACTGAGCTTCTTCGTGAACCCGGCGGCCACGCCTCTACAGGGCCGTCCGGCGGACCACAGCGCCGGCCAGCAGCTCACCGGTGATTGCTCGGGGTGCCACAACACCACCGACTGGAACTCCACGGTGATGCCGGCCGGCCACATGCCGAATCCCGGCAACCAGGCCTGCTCCGTCTGCCACACGGGAGCGCCGACGAATTACGCCACGATGGCCAGCGTCGCGGTGCTGCACACCGGCATCAGCGGCAATTGCGTGCTGTGCCACGGCGGCACCACGGCGCAGCTCACGTTCTACAACAACAACGACAACCCGAAGGCGGCAGCGGGCCTCACGCCCTCGCACATCCCCTACCTCGTGGGCACCGACTGCACCTCCTGCCACGCAACCAGCTACGTGACAGGCGGCTTCGGACCGGCTACGGCGATGAGCCCCGCCAAGCACGCCTTCGTGCCCACGACCTGCGACACCTGCCACGATACCGGCAAGAGTTTCTATGTCGGCAGCGGTACGGCGCTGCAGCTGCGCCCGGCAACACATATTTCCGCTCCCAACCCGGCAACTCAGGCCACCGCCGACTGCTCGGCGTGCCATAACACCACCGACTGGGCTGCCCCGACGACGCTGCCGAACGGCCACATGCCGATCCCGGGTACCGCGACCTGCACCGTGTGTCACACGTCTGCGCCGGGGAACTACAACGCCTACGCCACCCTTCCGATACTGCACACCGGCATCACCACCGGCTGCGCGCAGTGCCACGGCGGCGCCACGCCGCTCACCTTCTACAACAACCACGACAACCCGAAGGCCGCGCCGCCGAATCACATCCCGTCCTTCACGGGCAATGACTGCAGCGCCTGCCACAAGGCGAATTACGTCGCGGGCGGCTTCGGACCGATGAACATGACGCAGGCCACGCATGCCAACGTGTCGAGCACCGCCTGCAAGACCTGCCACGAAGCGGGACTCTCCTTCTACATGGGCGCCGCAAATCCCGGGCTGCAGGGCCGCCCGGCCGATCACACGGCCGTCAATATGGCCACCGATGACTGCAGCGTCTGCCACACCACGGCAAACTGGCTCAGCACCGTGGCGCCTGCCGGCCACATGCCCAATCCCGCCAACAAGGCGTGCAGTGTCTGCCACACCGCGGCACCGACCAACTACGTGACGCTCGCGGCGAATTCCGTATTGCACTCCGGCATCACCGGCGGCTGCATCCAATGCCACGGCGCAACGCAGTTGACGTTCTACAACAATAATGACAACCCGAAGCCGCAGGTCGCCAATCACATTCCGTATCTCGCCGGCACCGATTGCGGTGCCTGCCACAAGACGACCACCTATGCGACGGGCACCTTCGGGCCCATGAACATGACCCAGGCCGCGCATGCGTTCGTGAGCACGACTTGCAACACCTGCCATGCCTCGACGCCGGGCAGCCTCTACATGGGTGCGGCCAGCCCCGCGCTGCAGCTGCGCCCCGCAGACCATACTTCCGGGCAAATGCTCACCGGCGACTGCAGCGCCTGCCACACGACCGCCAATTGGAACAGCACCACGCTGCCGACGGGCCACATGCCGAATCCCGCCAACCAGGCCTGCACGGTCTGCCACACGGGGGCGCCGGCGAATTACACAACGCTGGCCGCGAATTCGGTCATGCACACGGGCATCAGCGGCAATTGCGGCCAGTGCCATGGCGCCGCAGCGGCGCTCACCTGGTACAACAACTTCACACCCAAGTACTCGGGGTCGCTCACGCCCAAGCATATTCCGTACACCTCGGGCACCGACTGCAGTTCCTGCCATACCTCGACCACGTACGCCACGGGCGCCTTCGGGCCGATGAATATGACCCAGGCCAAGCACGCCTTCGTGCCCACCACTTGCAACACCTGCCATGAGGCGGGGCTGTCGTTCTACATGGGTGCGGCCAATCCGGCGTTGCAGGGCCGCCCGGCGGATCACACCTCCGCCAACATGGCGGCGCCCAATGACTGCAAGGGCTGCCACACCACCGCGAACTGGAGCAGCAACTCGATGCCGGCGGGTCATATGCCGAACCCGGCCAACACGGCCTGCAACACCTGCCACACCGGGGCGACCGCGACACCGGCCAACTATGCGTTGCTGGCCGCGAATTCCGTAATGCATACCGGCATTACCGGCAACTGCATCCAATGCCACGGCGCCACGCAGCTGACCTTCTACAACAATAACGACAACCCGAAGCCGCAGGTCGCCAAGCACATTCCGTACCTGGCCGGCACCGACTGCGGTTCCTGCCACAAGACGACCACGTACGCGGCCGGCACCTTCGGGCCCATGAACATGACTCAGGCCGCGCATACATTCGTGACCACCACCTGCAACACCTGCCACGCGTCTGCTGCGGGTAGCTTCTACATGGGCGCGGCCAATCCCGCGCTGCAACTGCGCCCGGCCGATCACAATTCCGGCACGATGCTCACCGGCGATTGCGGCGGTTGCCACACCACCGCGAACTGGAACAGCACGTCGCTGCCGTCGGGCCATATGCCGAATCCGGGCAACCAGGCGTGCGCCGTCTGTCACACCTCGGCGCCCGCGAACTACAAGGTGTTCGCGTCGAACGCGGTCTTGCACACCGGCATCACCGGCAACTGCTCGCAGTGTCACGGCGCCACCGCCCAGCTGTCGTTCTACAACAATGACATGGTCATCAAGGATGCCGTGCTCACGCCCGCGCACATCCCGTATCTGTCCGGCACCGACTGCAGTTCGTGCCATAAGACGACGACGTATGCCACGGGTACTTTCGGGCCCATGAACATGACGCAGGCCACCCATGCCTTCGTGGCCACGACCTGCAAGACCTGCCATGGCACCGCCACGGTCGCCTTCTACATGGGCGCGGCCAATCCGAAGCTGCAACTGCGCCCCGCCGATCACACGTCCGGCACTATGCTGACCGGCGATTGCGGCGGCTGTCACACCACCGCGAACTGGAACAGCACGTCGCTACCGGCCGGCCATATGCCCAATCCGGGAAACCAGGCCTGCGCCCACTGCCACACGGCGGCGCCCGCGAATTACACGACCTTGGCGTCGAATACGCTATTGCACACCGGCATCGCCAGCAGCTGCATCACCTGTCACGGCGCGCCGAACGCGACGAAGCCGGTGTTCTATCTGAACTTCTCACCCAAGGCCGCCTCGGGGCTGGCGCCGCCGCACATCCCGAGCGCCGCGACGCCTTGCGAGAGCTGCCACACCGCAACTGTATTTACCGCCTTCAGCGGCACTACGATGTCCTCGGCCAAGCACACTCAGTTGCTCGCCAACACCGGCGGCACCTGCGACCAGTGCCACGACTTGACGACGTTGGCCTTTTACGGCGTGACGAATCTCCAGCACCGGCCCAACGGCCACTACGTGGGTCGGGATTGCAACGGCTGCCATGGCACCAACAATTGGAACAATGCTCAGATCAGAAAGAGCGCCGCGGCGCCGGCCACCACCAAGACGACGGTGAGCGCCGTGGCCAATACCGGCCTCGTGGGCCGGTCGACCAAGGGCGGCTTGCTGGGCCAGTCGGGCGTGCAACTGCGCGACGGCGGGGTCGCGGGCGGCATCGCGGGCGGCGCACCGCTTGTGAACGGGACGGGGAGCAACCTTGGCATCGCCGGCGGCGTTGCACTTGCCACCGGCGCGACTGGCTCGACCGGCGCCACCTCGATGCCGGGCATCCCGCGCGTCAATCATGCGGGCGTGGTCGCCAATTGCTTCAGCTGCCACAATGGCGTCTTGGCGGCGGGCAAGGGCCCCAGACACATTGCCGGCAACAACTCCTGTGAGAACTGCCACACCACATTCGCCTGGATTCCGGCGCACTTCGACCATCGCGGCGTCACCGCGACTTGTGCGAGCTGCCACAACGGCGCCGCCGCGCCGGGCAAGCCGATCCGGCACATTCAGACCAATCAGGATTGCAGCGCCTGCCACGGCACCATCGCCTGGGCCCCGGCCACCTTCAATCACGTCGGCATCAACGCCACCTGCCAGAGCTGTCACAACGGCATCGCCGCCACCGCCAAGCAGATCGGCCACATCCCGACCACGCGCGATTGCGGCAGTTGCCACAGCACTCTGAATTGGACCACCGCCACCATGCCCTCGGTGCCGCTCAAGCCGCTCATTTCCCGTCCCAAACCGAGCCCGAGACCCCCCGGCGCAATCAACGGTCCGGCGAAGTGATCGAGGGGGAAGCGCTGCGAGGTCTGCTTGGGCGGGCGCCGTGGCGGCGTATCGTCCCCGTGCTGATCGGCATCGCTGCAGGCGGCTTTGCTGCGACTGCGTCCGCTGCGCCGGCCATCGGCCAGGGACTGATCTTGGGCCCCATCGTGCAGCTGATCGACGTCCAGGAGCGCGAGGATCACGCCGATATCTCGATCGAATTCGCCTGCTCGGCGCGTTACGTCACCAATACCCCGGTGAGTCACGGCAGCAAGACCACCATCACGCTGAAGCTCGGTCCGGATTGCGGCACGCAGAACGGCCTGATTTCGCCCGAACTGCCGCTGGTGGGCGGTGGCGGCCAACTCGTCACCGGAGCACGGGTCGACGCCATCGTGCCCGGCGAGATCACTTTGGAATTGACGTTCGGCAAGCCCCTCGACTTCTTCATGGCCCCAACCGCCTCCGGTCTCGGATTGCGGGTGCGACTGCTCAATACCAATCGCAAAAAGGGCAGCGGCTTCGTCGCCGAAACCGAGAATGCGGCAGGATACTCGGTGAATCTCGACTCCTCGCAAACCAAGTTCCCGCGCGAGACCGTGGAAGCGGCGGCCGCCAGCCTGCAAACCCAGGTGTACGTCTCGGAGACGGATATCGACGATGAACATTGGTACCGGCTGCGGGTGGGTCCGTTCTCCAACCGCGCGGAGGCCGAGCGCGTGCTGAAAGTCGCGCAGGCAACCTACCCGCGCGCCTGGCTGGCGGTGAACGATGAGGCGGTCGATCTGTCCGCGGTGGAGAGCGCCGGCGTGCCGGCCGCCGCCACCGGTCCCACCGATCCACCGTTGCCTGACGAGGAACGCGCCCGCATGCTGCGCGATGCGCGCGAAGCGCTCGCCAAGCACAAGTATCCGGAAGCCGTCGACCTGTTGAGCCGCCTGCTGCGCCAGCCGGAGTATCCGGCGCGCGCCGACGCCCAGGAGCTATTGGGTCTGGTGCGGGAGCGCGCCGGCCAGATGGCGCAGGCCAAAGCCGAATATCAGGAATATTTGCGCCGCTATCCCAACGGTCCCGCGGCGGGGCGCATCCGTGGCCGCCTGCAGACGCTGGCCGCGGCGTCGCTGGAAGCGAAATCCACGGGCGATTTCGGGGCGGCCACCGGCAACCGGTGGACCATGGCGGGCAGCGCGGCGGTCACCTACCAATACGGCAAGGATCAAGTCGTCTCGAACGGCACCAGCACCACGACGAATTCGTTGAATGCCGCCCTGGTATACGGCGATCTACTGCTGCGCGACCGCGGGGAGCGCTACGACTTCACAGCCCGCGTGAACGCCGGGTACACCCACAATCTGACAACCACCAACGGCGGCAGCCAGGACCGCACCACGGCGGCCTACGCTGAGCTCACCGACCGTGTTTTCGGTGTCACCGCCCGCGTGGGCCGGCAATCGCTGGCCAGCCAGGGCATCGTGGGCCTGTTCGACGGACTCTACGTCGGGTATCAGGTCAGCTCCAAATGGTCGGTGAGCGGTGCGGCCGGCCTGCCCGCCTACACCAGCTATTCGGGGGTTTCCAGCAAGCAGAAATTCGGCACGATCACCGCGGAGTTGGATCCGTTCAATCACGCGTGGATCTTCGACGGCTACTTTTTCGATGAAGTCAACGGCAGCGACACCGAGCGCCGCTCGGTCGGATTTCAAACCCGCTACTCGGTGGCGGGACGCACCGCCGTCCTGCTAGGCGACTACGACATCGCGTTCAAGCAATTGAATTCGGTAACCCTCATCGGAAACGCCAAGGTGGGCGCATCCTGGGTGCTGGGCTTCGATGCGGATCATCGGCGCAGCCCGCAGCTGCAATTGAGCAATGCCATCATCGGGCAGACTGTCACAGACCTGTCGGCGCTCGATCAACTCCTTCCGCCATCGATCATCCGGCAGCTCGCCTTGGCTCGAACCGCGACCAGCGACACCGTGGTGCTGTCGGCCACCCGCCCGTTCGGCGAGCGTTGGCAGTTCATGGCGGACATCTCGGGTCTGCGCCTGAGCGGCACGCCCGCCTCGCCGACCGTGCAGCCGTTGAATCCCACACTTCAGCCGTGCTGCGCCGTTGCCGCCACCCCGTCCACCGGGCTCGACAAGAACGCCTCGCTGCAGATGGCGGGTTCAAGCCTGCTGCAGGCCAGCGACCTGCACATCTTCAGCATCCGCTACGACAATTCGCCGATATCGACCAGCGAGACCGTATCGTGGGATGCGCGTTTCGCGGTTCACGGCAACTGGCGCCTCGGGCCGCGCTTGAGCGTCGAGCGTTTGAACGATACGCAGCAGCACAGCAAGCAAACGCTCTACCTGCCGCAGGTGCGCGGCGACTGGACCAGCAGCAGACAGGTGTTTGAACTCACCGCGGGCTATCAGATACAAAATCAGCAGGCCTTGCAGCAGCAGCAGACGGTGACCGGGCAGCCGGTGACGACCCAGGTGGACCAACGTTCACTGTATCTCTCGGCGGCATATCGAGTACGCTTCTAGCCCAATGAAGATTCGTGCGGTGCTGCTCCTGGTCCTGACCGCGTTGGCGTCGTGCGCGAGCCGCCCGCCCGCGGCCTCGCAAGAGATATTCGATGAGTCGGACGCCAGCACGCTGCTGGTGGTCGCCAAACCCATGGTGTTCGCACGCGAGCGCTCGGACCTCGCCGCCCATGCGCGCGACTACGCAACCGTGGTGGCGGTGGAGATCGACATCTCCGGCGACTACAGCGACTTCTTATTGGTATACCGGTGGTCGACCGTGGACCGGCGCATGCTGCCGCCGTCCGACCCCGCCGGCGGCGCACTGCGCATCGTTGCCGACGGACGGGTCTTCAACTTCAAACCGGTCGACAAGCTGCCCGTCAACTTCGCGCAGCGCCGTGAACTACATATGCCGAAGCACGACGATGTGCTTCCCCGCGGCTACAAGGTCGATGCGGAGACCTTGCGTTTCATTGCCAACAGCGAGGATCTCTCCCTGCGCATGCCGCAGGAGCCGCTCGATGCGCCCTTCAACCTCTTTGAAGATGGCCGTCGCGCGCTGCTCGAGTTCCTCAAGCCGGCCTTCGCCGCCCCGACAAGCGGCGCTCCGCCGCCCCCACGCTGATCGATCAGCATCAGCGCTGCGCGCGCTGCCAGTCGCCCACCGCATAAAACGGCGCATCGTCGGGCGCCAGCATGCGCCGCCCGAGAATGTGATCCGCCGCCTTCTCCGCCAGCATGATGGTCGGCGCGTTCAAGTTCCCCGTGGAGATGGAGGGCATGATGGAGGAATCAACCACCCGCAGCCCCTCCAGTCCGTACACGCGCGTCTGCGGATCCACGACTGCCAGAGGATCCGAGCTCGCGCCCATTTTGCACGTGCAAGAAGGATGGAAGGCGCTCTCAACCTTCGCGCGGATGAAGGCGTCGATCTGCTCGTCGGTTTGCACATCGGCGCCCGGTTGAATCTCGCGGCCGCGGTACCGATCAAACGCGGGCTGCGCAAAGATCTCCCGCGTCAACCGCACACAGGCGCGCATTTCGGTCCAATCATCGGGCTGGCTCAGGTAGTTGAACAGGATGCGCGGTTTATCGAGCGGGCTGGCCGACGCCAGCCGGACCCAGCCGCGGCTCTTCGACCGCATGGGTCCCACGTGGGCCTGGAAGCCGTGCTCCTGCGCCAATGTCGATCCGTCGTAGGCCACCGCCATGGGCAGAAAATGATACTGGATATCAGGATAGGCAACGCCGGAGCGGCTGCGGATGAAACCGCAGGTCTCGAAGTGATTGGTGGCGCCCAAGCCGTCCTTGCGCAGCAGCCAGCGCGCGCCGATCAGCGCACGGCTCCAGAGATTGATCGATGAGTACAGGGTGATGGGTTCCTTGCAAGCCACCTGGAAGTAGAATTCCAGATGATCCTGCAGGTTCTCGCCGACCCCCGGCAGATCCTGCACCACGTCGATCCCGAAGCCACGCAGCTCCGCCGCGGGTCCGACGCCCGACAGCTTCAACAGCTGCGGTGAATTGATCGGCCCTCCGGACAGTATCAGTTCGGCGTTGATTTCCACGCGATGCATGACGTCCCCCTGCCGGTACTCGAGGGCGCGCGCGCGCCGGCCCTCGAACACGATGCGGGTGGCGAGCACATGCGTCAGCACCTTGAGATTGGGCCGATTCATGGCCGGCCGGAGATACGCATTGGCGGCGCTGCAGCGCCTGCCGTTGCCTACCGTCATGTCCATCCGGCCGAAGCCCTCTTGCTGAAATCCATTGACGTCCGAGGACTGCGGGTAACCGGCCTCGCTTGCCGCCGCCAGCCATGCGGCATGCAGCGGATTGCTCACGCTTCCGTATTTCGTCTGCAGCTTGCCGCCGCTGCCGCGGTAGTGGTCGCCGCCCTCCTCGCGATTTTCGGCGAGCTTGAAATACGGCAGCACGTCGCGGTACGACCAACCCGCCGCACCCTCCTCGGCCCAGCGCTCGAAATCCTGCGGATTACCGCGGATGTACACCAGGCCGTTGATCGATGACGATCCTCCGAGCACCTTGCCCCGCGGCGTGTGCATGCGCCTTCCGTCCAAATGCGGTTCCGGCTCGGTGTGATAGAACCAGTTGTATTTCGGCATGTTCATCGGAATCGACAGGGCCGACGGCATCTGAATGAAAATGGACCGGTCGGACCCGCCGTATTCCAGCACCAGCACGCGCCGCGAGCCGTCGGCGCTCAACCGGTCCGCAAGAACGCAACCCGCGGAGCCCGCGCCTACGATGACGTAATCGAAAATCTCGTTTGCCATGGTTTCCAATTCGCGGCGGACTTTGAGTGGACGCCCGGACCGACTACACTTAAGATGGGGAATTACGCGAAATTATGTATATTTTCAATCTACTAGGAAAGCATGGGTGAGCGCCAACCGGATTCTATTGAACGATCATTCAAGTTCAAAATTTCGGGTTCAATCATGCCGTTCCGGCAGCCGCGGGGTCAAGCGATCCCTGGCTGCAGCCACCATCGCCGCCGCCGCGCTGATCGCGTCGATCACCGCCACGCTGATTGCGCCGGCCCCCGCCGTCGCCGCTGAACCCGCGGCCGAATCTCCGGTCACGCGTGAACCGGCGGCCTGCCAAAACGTCCGCTTCTCCGATGTGGGGTGGACCGATGTCACCGCGACCACGGCCCTGGTCGGCCAACTGCTGCACACCATAGGTTATAGCCCGAGCATCACCGTGCTGTCGGTCCCGGTAACGTTCGCTTCCATGCAGAACAAGGACATCGACGTATTTCTCGGCAACTGGATGCCGGCTCAGGAGGCAGATCGCAAACCCTACGAAGCCGACGGCTCCGTGGTCGTCATCGGTCCGAATCTTGAGGGCGCCAAGTACACGCTCGCCGTGCCGTCGTATGCCTATGACGCAGGACTCAAGGATTTCAAGGATATCCACGCCTTTGCCGCGGCACTCAACAATTCGATTTACGGCATCGAACCCGGCAACGACGGAAACCGGCTGGTTCTGAAAATGCTGAAGCAGGATCAATTCGGGCTCGGCGACTTCAAGCTGATCGAGTCCAGCGAACAAGGTGAGCTCGCGCAGGTCGAGCGGGCTTATCGCGGCAAGCAGCCCATCGTGTTCCTCGCATGGGACCCGCATCCCATGAACATGCGGTTCGACCTCAAGTATCTCAACGGCGGCGATGAAGTGTTCGGTCCGAACTTTGGCGGTGCGACGATATATACCGTAGCGCGCAAGGGCTACAGCGCCGAGTGCCCGAACATCGGACGCCTGCTGACCAACCTCAAATTCACGCTGCGCGGCGAGAGCGAAATGATGGCCGCCATCTTGGATCGCCATGAACAGCCCGATGTCGCGGCGGCCGAGTGGCTGAAGGCCAATCCCGCTACCACCAAGGCGTGGCTGGACGGCGTCCTCACATTCGGCGGGGAACCCGCGTACGCGGCGCTGGCGCACGCGGTTCCGCCGCCGCGCGCCGGCGGCTTCGAGCAATGGATCGTGAGCCATAAGATACCCCTGGGCGACGCGATCGCGGTGGCCATAGAGAAGATAAAGAAGCATGGGACTTTCTTGTTCGACGGCATTTCCATCGTGATCCGAGGCATGGTCGGGGGAGTCACCGCGGTGCTTCGCGTGCTGCCCGCACCTGCCTTGATCGTCGCGATCGCCGCGCTGGCGTATGCGCTGCGCAGGTCCTGGACCTTGACTGCCTTCGTCGCACTGGCACTCTTGTTCATCCTCAACCAGGGCTATTGGGTGGCGACCCTCGAGACCTTGAGCTTGGTGATGGTGGCCACCCTCGCGTCCGCGGCCATTGGAGTGCCGCTCGGCATCGCCGCCGCGCACCGCCCGCGGCTTTTCGCCGCACTGCGCCCGGTGCTGGATTTGATGCAGACGCTGCCGACCTTCGTCTATCTGATCCCGACCTTGGTGTTGTTCGGGCTCGGCGTCGTGCCCGGGCTCATCTCCACCGTGATCTTCGCGCTCCCGGCGCCCATTCGATTGACCCACCTGGGCATCTCCTCGGTCCCCCGTCCGCTCATAGAAGCCGGTGAAGCTTTCGGCGCTACACCCATGCAATTGCTATGGAAAATCGAATTGCCGAGCGCGGCAACCACCATCATTGCCGGGGTAACGCAGTGCATCATGCTGAGTCTCTCCATGGTCGTGATCGCGGCATTGGTCGGGGCCGGAGGACTGGGAGTGCCGGTGGTGCGGGCATTGAATTCGGTGCAAGTCGGAATGGGCTTCGAGGCCGGATTCACCATCGTGCTCCTGGCCATCATCCTCGATCGAATCAGCAGACCCAAAGAACACGGAGCTGCAAGATGACGGCAGCCGTCGAATTTCAGGACGTCGATATTCTCTTCGCCCAACAGCGCGGGCGCGACGGCCGCAGGGCGATCCGCGAGGCCTTGACAGCTCTCGATGCCGGCGGCACCCGCACCGACATCCAAAGTAAATTCGGAGTCATCGTCGGCGTCGCCGGCGCCTCCTTGAGCGTGGCAAGCGGCGAGATTTCGGTGTTGATGGGACTATCGGGCTCGGGCAAGTCGACCCTGCTGCGCGCGGCCAACGGCTTGAATCCGGTTACCCGCGGCCACGTACTGGTGCGCGCCGGCGATTCGTCCATCGATGTCGCCACATGCGACACCGCACAAATGCGCCGCATTCGTCGCGGCAGGGTCGCCATGGTGTTTCAACAATTCGGCCTGCTGCCCTGGCGCACGGTGCGCGAGAACGTCGGCTTCGGCCTCGAGTTGCGCGGCGAATCGCCCGTTACGCGAAAGACCATCGTCGATGAAAAATTGGAACTGGTAGGCCTGTCGCAATGGGCCGGGCGTTACGTCAGCGAATTATCCGGCGGCATGCAGCAACGCGTGGGGCTCGCACGAGCCTTCGCGACGGACGCCGACATATTGCTCATGGACGAGCCGTTTTCCGCGCTCGATCCTCTGATCCGCGGCAAGCTGCAGGACGAGCTGCTGGCGCTGCAGGAGCGCGTCAAAAAGACCATCCTTTTCGTCAGCCACGACCTGGACGAGGCGCTGCGGCTGGGGGATAGGATATCCATACTGCAGAACGGGCGAATCATTCAGACGGGAACTGCCGAGGATATTGTGCTTGCGCCGGCGGACGATTACGTCGCCGAGTTCGTGCGTCACATGAATCCGTTGGACGTGCTCACCGGCAGCATGATCATGTGCGAGCGGGCCGACATGGCACGGGATGGCAATGCGCTGTGGCTCGACGAACGGCGCCGCTACCGATTGGCAATGAACGGAGCGGATGAGGCCCAGGGACTCGAACTCGATGGAGTGGCGCAGACGCTGTGCCATGTGAAGGACGATACCGGTCTCTCCGACTTGCAGCCCGGGCTCGCCGTTGCGCCCGCCTCTTTCTCATTGCAGTCCATCATTCAATTGCGCCAGGCCACCGGGCATCCAGTGTTGCTGTCGGACGGGGGCAAAATTGTCGGCGTATGCAGCGAGGCTGAGATCATTCGGGCCCTGGCCGGCAGCCGGAAGTGATCGGCTAGGAACCTTACCCGCCGCCGCGGGTCCATAGCGCCATGGACGACGCGAATGCCTGGGGAAAATCGCGGTATATCAGCCTCGTCGTAGTGCTGGCCCTCCATACGGCGATACTGGTGCTGCTCGTGTCGGCATCGCGAACGGTGAGCGCCCCCGTGCCGCCCGGGCATCCCATTGAAGTGATGCTCATCCCTGCGGCGAAAATGCCGAGGGTGCGCGCCGAGAATATCCGCCCGGAGCGCATGAGCACCAACATTGCGGTCGCCCTCTCGCCGCCGGTGTTCAACTCATCGGTGCAATCGGGATTTTCCTCGTCGCCCGATGGTCATGGGTCGGCAGTCAATTGGACGGCGGAAGCGCATCGCGCCCTCCGCGCATTCGAGATTCGCCGGGATCAACCTCCGAGCAGCGCGATATCGGTTTCAACCTCGCGGGAGGAATGGTGGCCGGGCGAACACCACGCCGGCGATAAATTCAAGACCGACAGCGGCGATTGGATCGTCTGGATCGACGCCAACTGCTACCAAATTGCGAGCTGGCATTCGAACGCGATGAGCGCGAGCCCGTCCCGTACCGTCTGCCAGACTCGGAGCGGCACGCAGCGGAGCGACTGAGTACCGTGCGGATGGCGGCCCTCGCGGCAATGGAGGGTAACTGGTCTTATATCCAGTAGTGTACCCTAGGGATGAATTCGCGACTCCCGGACGGAATCCCCGATCTTCGCGTTGCCGCGATCCTTTTTAAATATTATCATGACAATAATAAAACCGGTGCCGCCGGGCGCCGTCATCCGCCTTGCTCGAGCTTTAGGGGAAGCCAATGAATCATGACGTCATCATTTCATGCGCCGTTACCGGCGACGACACCAAGGTAACGAAGAGCCCCCACTGCGCCATCACACCCGAACAGATCGCGGCCACCGCCATCGCGGCGGCAAACGCCGGCGCCGCCATCGTGCACATTCACGTGCGCGAGCCCGAGACCGGCGCGTTCAGCATGGAGACCCGGCACTATCGCGAGGTGGTCAAGCGGATCCGCGAGAGCAAGGTCGACGTCATCGTCAATCTCACCTGCGGCATGGGCGGCTACATCGTCGTCGGCGATCACGGTCTGAAGGACACGCCGGCACCCGGGAGCGACTTCGTGACCCAGGAAGACCGCATGCGCCACATCATCGATCTGTGCCACGAGGGCCTGTATCGCCCCGACATCGCCACGCTCGATTGCGGCTCGTTGAATTTCGGCGATGGAAACCGGGCGTACGTCTCCACGCCGAACTATCTGCGCCAGGGCGCTGCCATCGCCAAGGACCTGGGTGTGAAGCCGGAACTCGAGATTTTCGACACGGGCAACCTCTGGTTCGTGAAGCAGATGATCAAGGAAGGGCTGCTCGCGGCACCGTCGCTGATTCAACTGTGCATGGGTATCCCGTGGGGAGTACCGGCCGACGTTGGCCACCTGCTGGCGATGGTCAATTCGCTGCCGGAGGACTGCAATTGGGGCACGTTCGCCATCAGCCGCATGCAAATGCCGTGGGTGGCGCAATCCGTGCTGCTCGGCGGCAACGTTCGGGTGGGACTCGAGGACAATCTGTACCTGAGCAAGGGTGTTTATGCCAGCAACGCGCAACTCGTGGAGAAGGCGCGCACCATCATCGAGGCCATGGGAGCGCGCGTGCTCACGGCAGCGCAAGCCCGCGAAAAACTGCAGCTGCGTTGAGTTGCGCCGTTGACCGTGCCGCCATCTTCCACCCTTCCCCTGTACCGTGCGCAGCTGCTGCCGGAATGGATCGATTACAACGGCCATGTGCGAGATGCTTACTATGGCTTGGTGATGAGCTTTGCCATCGACGACATCATGGACCACCTCGGATTGGACGCCGCGTACCGGGAACGCACGCGCTGTACGCTGTACACCCTTGAACTCCACATGCGGTATTTGCACGAGGTCAAGAGTACGGACGATCTCGTCGTCGCGAGTTCGATCTTGGACGCCGATCGCAAGCGCATTCACATGGGTTGCCGCTTTACGTGCGGCCGCCTCAGCGACGCCGTGGCAACCGCCGAAGTCATGCTGCTGCATGTGCATCAGGGCGACATACCCGCTAGCTCCCCTTTCCCGCAGGACATCGATGCGATGATCCAGACGCTCAAGCTGCCCCCCGATGCCGGCGCAGCGTGGGGGCCGGGATCGCGCAGAATCGAACTGCAGCGCCGCCCGCCGTCGAATAGTTCATGACGGCCGACATACGGCGGCTCATCGCGCCGCGCAGCATCGCCCTGATCGGCGCCGGCGCCTGGACCGACGCCGTCGCCGCCGGCAATGCCGCGGTGGGCTACAGCGGGGCCATCTGGCGCGTGCATCCCACTCGCAACTCGACAGCGGGGGCTCCTTACTATCGCTCGGTCGCCGATCTCCCCGCGGCACCCGACGCGGCCTTCATCGCCGTTCCGAGTCATGAGGCACCGGCCGTCGCCGGAGCCCTGGCTGCGCGCGGCGCCGGTGGATTCGTGTGCTTCAGCGCCGGGTTCTCCGAAACCGGCAGCGCGGCTGGACGCCTGCTGACCGAAGATCTGGTGAGGCAGGCCGGCGCCCTGCCCTTCTTCGGACCGAACTGCTACGGCTTCGTCAATTTCTTCGATCGAGCGGCGATGCTGCCCGATCAAGTCGTGGGCGAACGAATGGGGCGCGGTGTGGCGCTGATCTGCCAGAGCGGCACGATCGCGCTCACCTTGATGTTCAACGACCGCTCGTTGCCCATCGGATGCCTGTTCACGGTCGGAAACCAGACCCGCCTTGCGGTCGAGGATCTGATCGATGTTCTGGCCGAAGATCCGCGCGTCACCGCGTTCGGGTTGTATCTGGAAGGGATCAAGGACGCGGCGGCATTTGCGCGCGCCGCCGACAAGGCACGTTCGCTGGGCAAGCCCATTGCGGTGGTGAAATCGGGACGGACGGCGGCGGCGGCACGCACCGCGCACAGCCACACGGGCGCCCTGGCGGGCGCCGATTCCGTATTCGATGCATTCTGCCGGCAGGCCGGCATCGCGCGCTGCGAAACCCTGGGCGCGCTCTGCGAGACGTTGAAGCTGTTCCACGTGGGCGGTGCGCTGCCGGGTCGCAAACTCCTGGTCATGGGAGCATCGGGCGGAGACATGGCCATGACCTCCGACGTATCGCGCTCGCTCGATCTCGATTTTGCCCCGATACCGGAAGAGCGGGCAGCCACGCTCCGCAAATTGCTCACGGATCGGGTCACCGTTGCGAATCCCTTCGATATCCACACGTATTTATGGTTCGATCCTCCGGCTCTCGGGCACGTGTTCGGCACGGCGCTGCACTCGGGCTACGATGCCGTGGCATTCATGCTCGATTGTCCGCCGGAGCAAAAGGCCGACACCGCCTCCTTCGACGCAGTGATCGACGTGTTCATCGCCGCGGCGCGGGCCGAAGCCGCGCCGGGGGCCTCTGCGCCGGCGTCCCGCGCACCATCGCGCGCCGCGCTCATCGCCTCGTTGCCCGAGACCATCAGTGCCCGGATTCGGCGGCGGTGCATGGAGGGTGGCGTAATCCCAATGCAAGGTCAGCGTGAGGCGCTCGAGGCTCTGTCACTGGCCGGCGGAGTCGGTGAGGCGTGGCGGCTGAGTCTGTTTCCCATGCTGCAATTGCCGTCCGCCATACCAGGGGCGGGCGGCGGGGCGCGGACCTTGAGCGAAGCCGACGGCAAACGGGCGCTCGCCGCCTTCGGCGTTCGGGTCCCGCGTGGCCGCGTGGTGCCGGCTGCGGCGGTTGCGGTCACCGCGGCCGAGATCGGTTTCCCCGTCGTATTGAAGGCCGTCGGGGCGCAGCTGGAGCACAAAACCGAAGTCGGCGGCGTCGTCCTCAACGTCCGCAGCGCCGCCGAGGCCGAGGCCGCCGGCCGGGGACTGGCGGCGCTTTCGGATACTCTCCTGGTCGAGGAGATGGTGACCGACGGTGTTGCCGAGATCTTGATCGGCGTGATCGTGGATTCGCAGTTCGGCCAGGTGTTGGTGCTCGGGGCCGGCGGCGTGTTGACGGAATTGCTGGCGGACAGTGTGACATTGTTGCCGCCGTGGACTCGGGATTCCATCACCGCGGGACTGGATCGGTTGAGAGCGGCGCCGCTTCTCAAGGGTTATCGCGGCAGGCCCGAGGGGGACATTGCCGCCCTGGTGGATTCGATTCTCGGGGTCGCGCGCTACGCTTCCGCCAATCTCGCCGACGTCGTGGAAATCGACGTCAATCCGGTGATCGTGCGGCCGTTGGGACAGGGTGTCGTCGCCGTGGACACCCTGATTCGGCTAAACAAATGAAGGGGAATCTCATGTCGGATGGAGTCAATGTCACAAAAGCCGGCGATATTCTGGAAGTGACCCTCGATCGTCCCAAGGCGAACGCCATCGATCTCGCAGCAAGCCGGCGACTCAACGATGTCTTTTCGTCGTTTCGGGATGATGCGTCGCTCAAGATCGCCATCATCACCGGCGCCGGCGATCGTTTCTTTTCGCCGGGCTGGGACCTCAAGGCGGCCGCGGCCGGTGAGAAATCCGACGAAGACTGGGGGGTGGGCGGCTTCGGCGGTCTGAACCATCCCCGAAATCTCAATAAGCCCATCATCTCCGCGGTCAACGGGATCGCCTGCGGCGGCGGATTCGAATTGGTCTTGGGCACCGACATCATCGTCATGGAAGAGCACGCCAAGTTCGCACTCCCGGAGATCAACGTGGGTGTGCTGCCGGATGCCGGTACGGTGAAACTCCGACGACGGATCCCCTATCACGTCGCGGTGGAGTTCCTGCTCACCGGCCGCTGGATGGATGCGACGGAGGCCAAGCATTGGGGCCTCGCCAATCACGTCGTGCCCAAGGGGCAATCCATGGCGAAGGCCCGCGAGATCGCGCGCCAGTTGGCGGACGGCCCACCGCTGCTGTTTCCGGCCATCAAGCAGCTGCTGCGCCATACGGAAATGTTGCCGGAACACGAGGCTTTTGAACTTCATGATTCGCTGGACCTGGTACAGCGGGTCGTCCGGTCGGAGGACCTGAAGGAAGGCACGCGCGCCTTTGCGGAAAAGCGGAAACCGCGATGGACCGGGAGGTAGACGTTAAACATCCCCTAGGAACCTGTCCGACTTGCGTTTCCCCTGCTGCGCAGCTGGCAAAAACCACGCTTTTTGCCAGCGGAAACGAAGCTGATATTCGAAAAAGCGCCGCAGGCGACTTTTTCCAATGGACTAGTCAGCGGATGAATTTACGTCCAAGCTCCTGAAATGGACATCCTATTAGTTGAAGACAGCCCGGAAGTCAGTCTGATTACGGTGGAATATCTGCAGGAACTGGGTCATCAGGCAGTGGCCGTCGTCGACGCCGAGCTGGCGCTGGAACAGGTGGCGCAACGGACGTTCGATGCGGTCATGACCGACGTCAGCCTTCCGGGGATGTCCGGAATCGAGCTGGCCAAGGAACTCGTCAAAAAATACCCGAAGCTTCCGGTGGTCATCTCGTCGGGGTACGGCTCGCTCAATGTGGAGTTCTTTATGGTGAACGGGCAGACGAACGTGATGGTTCTGCCCAAACCGTACGACCTCGACATGTTGGAAAAGACGCTGAACCAAGCGGCGGAACTCGCGCGCTCATAGTCGGCTACCACTTGTAGACCGCCGACAGGGACAGAGCTCCGCCGGTGAGGACCAGAGCTTTTGCGCCCGTGAGTTTTTGCGCCTCGTGGGTGAATGGACTCTCGCTCGCGCTGCCGAGCAGGCGATTCACGGCGAGATTGACGTTCACGAGCCAGCGTGTGCTGATGATCCGCGTCGCACTGAAACCGAAGCCCGCAGCGTTCATACCGCCGTGGGCGGCGAACACAGGATAACCGGACGCGAGCGCCTGGCTCTCGTTCACGCCAAACGTCGTTTGCATGTGCGCGCGGTCCGCGAACGTCACCGACGGGCCCGCAAACATGACGAGCTTCTGCGAGCTTCCTGGAAGCGGCAGATACGCCTCCAGGTCGCCCACCCAGCCGCCGGCACCACCCACGAAGCGCCGCACGTCCGCCCGCAGGACCATTGGAAACTGTTTCGAGACGACATAGGAACCGAACAGCTTGAAGACGGGAGCCACTTCGATATTGCCCAGGCCCTTCAGATGAGTGAGGTCGTCCGACTCACGGCGGCCGAGGTCATAACCCACCGCGATGCCGGCGCTATAGTTCTCGCCGCCGATGAAATTGACCCCGATTCCCTCGCCGGTGGAGGCGAAATAGATATCTCGGTACCGAACATCGAATACCGGCCCCCCCAACGTGCGGTAATTTCGCGCCCCCTCGTATGCAGGTCTCGGTTCCGCCGCCAAGCCGACCTGAACCCGCCAGTCGGGTTGATTCGGCTCGAACATCCGGAGCAGGACGACACCCGCGGAGTATTGCCATTCCTGCAACGGCGACGGCGTCTGGGAAAACGCAGCGCGTGGGCCCAAACCCACGGCAAAAAGCAGCATTGCCGCGACCGCGCCCACGCGGCGGTCGCGCGTCAGGAGACTCAGGTGGTCTCATCCATGATTTCGATTTCCTTGTGCGGGAGCCTAGTGCGGGTCCGAGTCGTCCGTTTGCCGTGTCCAGCTTCGGCCCGAGCGCGCCTTCGGCACGGATGCCGTCCGCCGGGTCACTTCGCCCGTCACCACCTTCAAGGCTCTGCGCCACGCCTCGGCCTGCGGAGCGGGTGCAGGGGGATCGTAGGGTCCAAGCGGCGGTAGTTCAGGATTGGAAGGAGCGGGAACCGGATTTTCGCTGATAATATTAGTCATCCGCCCATGACCTCCGACGCCGCTCCCGAAAAATCCGCCCTGCGCCGTTGGAACGGGCGCGTCACTAATCGGCGGGTGCGGCGCGACAGCGCCAGGCCCGTCGCCAATCCCACGACAGCAAGGGCACCCGCCGCCTGCCACGGATTCGATCGAACATAGCGCTCCGTGCTCTTGGCGGCGCCGGTCAACTGATCGGCAAACAGGCCGACGGCTTTGCTGTTCATGAAACCCTCTCCTCGTTGCGCTTGGTGCTGGGAACCGAACTCACAGCCACTATGAGGGCGCACCGCAGCGAATACGGTCGGCCGATCACTGCGACCCCTGTAGGATTATTCAGACGGCCGCCCTGTTCAGCGGAATTCAGAACGCGAGAAAGGGCCAGTCGGAGCTGACGGCAGCGGCGCCGTCTGCATTGGCGAGCGAGGTCACCCCCGGAAGTTCCGACGCAAGAACCCTGCCGGTTTCAACGCCCAAGGCGGCGAGCAAGGAGCGGATTTCGATTTGCGAGCGGGCAAAACTATCGTTGAGATCGGAAGAGCTGGTGAGCGCCCGTACATCGGACAATTCCTGTGACAGCGTTTTCAACTGCGCTTCGAATCTGAGCAGCCCTTGCTGCCGCGTTCTTACGCCCAACAGTGCATTCGCTGCAGCAAGACTGTTCGCAACGACCACGCCGATTCCGGCGTCCTTCTGAAAGCTGGCATAGGGATGAGCGCGCAAACGCCCGGAAACGATGCGCGCGACACGCCACGCGGCGCATCGTCCGCGGTTCAATAACGCATCGCGCGGGTCGAGCGCCTGGGCGATCGCTCTGACTCGCAGCGCCGCAGCACGCAGCCGACGCAATCTCTCCACTTCCTTATCGATCATGGCGTATCCCTTTAGTGCTTTTTCGCAACAACGGACGTCCAATCGACGTGTGACTAGCATCACGCTTTTGCAAGCAGTTTTCTGTAGGAAAATAACCCATTCTCGCACGAGGGCGAGCCGACCGAATTATGTTCAGTGCCTAGGGGGTGGGCGGCTGTTGCGCAAAGGCCTCAGAGCGGTGAGTGTCCGATCAACCGCCCAATGGGCGCAGCAGACTGCGCGAGATGATGTGCCGCTGAACCTCGCTGGTACCGTCCCAAATGCGCTCGATGCGCGCGTCCCGCCAGATCCGCTCCAGCGGCAGGTCGCTCATCAGGCCCATCCCGCCGTGGATCTGGAGCGCCTCGTCCGCGACCATTGCAAGCATTTCCGTGGCCTTCACCTTCGCAATCGCCATGTCCATGTCGGTATCGATTTTCTGGTCGCGCTTCCACGCAGCCTCGAGCACCAGGAGTTCGGCGGCGCGCAGCTCGATGGCCATGTCGGCCAGTTTGAAGCTCACACCCTGAAACTTGCCGATCTGCTGCCCGAACTGCTGCCGGTCGACCGCCCATTGTGTCGAAAGCTCGAGGGCGCGTTCGGCGCGTCCGAGGCAGGTTGCGGCCACCTGCAAACGCGTCGAGCCGAGCCAGGTATTGGCAACGTCGAACCCCTGGTGCAACTCACCCAAAATCGCCGACTTCGGTACGCGGCAATCGTTGAATTCGAGGATGCTGTTGGTATAGCCGCGGTGGGATACGTTCTTGTAGCCCGGACGCACGATGAATCCCGGGTGGCCCATGTCGATCAAGAATGCGGTCATTTTTTTGCGCGTGCCGTGCGAAGTGGATTCCTCGCCGGTGGCCGCGAATAGGATCACGTAGTCCGAGTGGTCCGCGTGGCTGATGAAGTGTTTGGTGCCGTTGATGACGAAGTCGTCGCCGGATGGCACCGCCGATGTCTTCATTCCACGCAGGTCGGAACCGGCGCCCGGTTCGGTCATGGCGAGACATTCGGTCCGATCGCCGCGGACGGTGGGCAGCAGATAACGTTCCCTCTGTTCACCGGCGCAGGCCAGCAGAATATTCGACGGTCTGCCGACGCAGGAGTAGTGAAGCGCATAATTGGTGCGGCCCAGTTCCTTCTCGTAGAGCACCCACGCCACCGTATCGAGCCCGGCACCGCCCACCTCGACCGGCATGTTCGCGCCATACAGCCCGGCGTCGATGGCCTTCGCCTTGAGTTCGCGGTGCAGATCCTCGCGCAGCACCCCGCTCTCCTCCACTTCCTTCTCGTGCGGATAGAGTTCGTTCAGCACGAACTCGCGGGTCGTCTTGATGATGAGCTGCTGTTCGTCGCTCAAGGAGAAGTCCATCGTTACACCTCTTTAAGATGCGCTGGCCAAGAACCGTTGCGCAGGCCGGACGCGCTTCGACGTCGCCCACCTGCGCAAAAGGTCGAGTTGCAGTTCCAGCTGCTTGAGCTGCTCGGCCGCAGGCCAATCGCGCGGACTGGTCACCGCGCCCGCGGTCAATCCGTTGATGAAAGTGACGACGGATCGCAGTACGTGGTCGCGGGTCGCGGGCGGCCATGCCGACCACTCGGGCCAATGTTCCGCGAAACAGCGCGCGAACAGGCGCATGTATTCGCGGTGAACCCACGCATTGAGCCGCTTCAACCGCTTGTCCGTCGATACCTGTCCCCAGAAAGCCATCCAGAAAGCGCACTCGGTGAATCGTTGAGCATCGACCGGCAAAGCCTCCGACAACACGCTCAAGAGGTTTGCCTCGCCGCTGTCGCGTTCGCGCGTGAGCCGTTCTTCGATGCGCAGCAGTATCAGCCGCAGGGCGGCGAGGATGATGGCCTGCTTCGATTCGTAATAATGAGCAACCATTCCCGTGGTGTAGCCCGCCGCGCGCGCGATGCGCGCGACGGTGGCCTGCTCGAAGCCGCGGGCGGCCACCACCCCGCAGGCCACCAACGCGATCTCCTCGCGGCGCTTGGCATGGTCGACGATTTTCGGCATCGGCGTCAGCGCTGCGCCAGGCTGCCCACGGATCTGCCCGCGTCGCCGGGGACGGGAAACGCGGCGTGAGCCGCACGCAACGCCTCGAGCTTGCCGCGGACCGCAGCACCCGTGGGCGCGGCCTTGGTGGAAGCCGTGTCCACATGAAGATGCATCTGTTCCGCCGTGGCGAGCAGCGTCTCGTCGACACGCTTATACAGCCGGTGAAATACGTGCAGGCGCTTGCCGTCCACGCCGAGCACTTGCGTGGTGACGCACAGCGCGTCGCCGGCCCTGGCCTCCGCGAGATGCCTCACGTGGCTTTCCACGGTGTAGAACATTCCGCCGGCCGCGCGATATGCCGCGTCTATTCCCACGCGCCGGTACAGGGCATCCATGGCGCAGCCGAAGAAATGGCCGTATTGGAAATCGCTCAGATGCTCGTTGTAGTCGGTCCACTCAGGGCGAACCACCATGTCCAGGCGCAGCAGCTCCGGGGTGTCCGCATCCACGGTGTTTGCTTGCGCGGCGCTCGCGGCCGAAGCATCATTGTACAATCGCTCCTCGAGCAAACGCAGGGTCGAACCGGCGCCGATGTCGAATTGCCGGAGAGCCTGCTGAACGGCAACCAGGTAGTTGTCGCGCAGCCGCTCCAATTCCCGGATCGATCGTCCCGCAGCCTGAGCCTGTGTCCCTTCAACCATGCGATCGATGAGAGTCTCGGTCAGTTCCGGTGCCTCGAGCTTGGTCCAGGGCCACTTCAGGGCCGGGCCGAATTGCGCCAGCATGTGGCGCATGCCGGCCTCGCCGCCCGCGAGGTGGTAGATCATGTTGGTGCCCATGGCTGCCCACCGCAGGCCCGGACCGTAGACGATGGACTCGTCCAATTCCCCGGTGGTCGCCACTCCATCGTTCACCATATGCAATATTTCGCGCCAAATCGCCTCCTGCAGGCGGTCGGTCAGGTGGCCCGGCACTTCCCGCCGCACTTTGAGCGCATGCATTCCGATATGGACGAAGAATTCGGCGGCCGCCTCGATGGCGGCGGGCGCGGTTCTCGCGCCGCCCACGAGTTCCACCAGCGGCAGCAGGTAAACCGGATTGAACGGATGCGCCACGAGAAACCGCTCCGGCGCCGTCATGTCGCGCTGCAGGTCCGTGGGGGTGAGACCGGACGTACTCGATGCGATGATCACGTCCGCGCCCGCATACCGGCTCACTTCAGCCAGCATCCGCTGCTTGAGCGCCAACTGCTCGGGGATGTTCTCCTGGATGAAATCCGCCCGCTCCGCCATGGTGCGCAGATCGGTGGTGAAGGACAGCGTTCCCTTGGGAGGCAGGGGTGCGAACGTCAGGCGCGCGAGCGACGGCTCGGCGTTGGCCACCGCCCCGCGTATCCATTCCTCCATTTCCGGCTTTACATCGGCGGCAATCACGTCGATGCCGAAGTGCAGCGCGCGCGCGGCCCAGCCGCCGCCGATGACCCCGGTCCCCAAGAGCCCCAACGTTTTGACCTTCCTCATGACAGCCCTCGCTCATGCGACGATTTTTGTAATGTCACGAGTATAATATAAAAAATACGGCCGCGTCGCGGGTGCGATGCGGGCGGCTACCGTTCCGCCGGCGCATCCCCCGCGAGCACGTCCCTGATGGGCGCCGCGGCCGCAGGGACCGCGGCGCGATAGTCCTTGCCCATGAAGGCGGCAAGGGTGGCCGCTATCCCCGCCTGCGCCACCGGCACGGCGTGGGCACGCTCCCCGAGCGCCGCGGTGTCGGGTCCCATGACGGCCAGCCAGATGTTCTCGGACCCCTTCTCCTCCACGCCATGCTCCTTCCACTCGGCGAGGCCGCCGCCCCTGCCATGGTCCGTCGTGATCATGAACGTCGTGGTCCCCCGGTACTGCGGCATGCCCTGCATGGTGTTCCAGAGCTGCTCGACGAAATGGTCGAAACGGTGTGCGGCGTCGAGAACGAGATCGTAGCGGCCCTGATGGGCCCAATTGTCGGTTTCGCCGTAGCCCACGAACAGCACACGGGGTTGACCCGATTTCACATAGTCGATGAGCGGAACCTGAAGCAGCGAATTGGGACAGTCCTCCTCGTCGAACCTGGTGGTCGTCTCGAACATTTCGCGCAGCAGGGCATCGCGCGGCGTCCCGTGAGCAACTCTCGCGAGCGACCATCCCGTCTGCATCACGAGTCCGCTGCGCGGCTTGTTGAAAATATCGTCGAACACGTTCCAAGTTCCGTAGACCGCCACGCGTCCGCGCAGTTCTTCCGTCCCGTTCAGCCATTCGAAGACGGTCGGGTTCGGATTGGGTCCGAATTCGTTGCTGTCGATTGCATCGTTCGGATAGCCGGTGGTCATTTCGTTGTAGCCGGGATATGAAAACGCCTTGCCGTTGGTCACGCGCGCCACGCTGTCGAGCTGCTGATTGCCAAAAATCTGGCCGCGCTTCGCGACCGTGCCCCACAGGAACGGAAACAGCAGCGCGCGCCGCCCGGCGGCGTCCGGCCGCCAATAGCGCCTTCGCAACTCGTCCGAGGACAGCCAGCTGCCGCCCTCCTTGTCGTTGAGCAAGTCGGCCTCGGCGCCGTTGAAGATCTCCTGCCAGCGCAGTCCGTCGCTGACGATCAGCACCACGGTCCGGGTCTTGCGCGCCGGCGGGTCGGCGCTCTGCGCGATGCGCGGCACCGCCGCGGCCAGACACAGCACCGTCACGAGCATCGCTTGGATGAATCGAGCCGGGTATTTCAAGGGCGGCACCTCAATGAGTCAGGACCACCGCACCGTCGGCGGACCAGCTCAGGTAGACCTCGTCGCTCCAGTCGATGGACCATTCTGATGTGCGGCGGTCGTTCTGCGCGAAAACCGTGACCAATTTGCCTGTATCGGTCTTGATCCGATAGGTGGATCGATTGCCGAGGTACCCGAGCTCCCACACCGTGCCCTTGATCTGATTGAGGGGCTCGCCGAGCCAGCCGGCCGGGACGGGCTGCTTGCTCAGCCGGATCTTCTCGGGGCGCAGCGCAATCCATACCCGCTGGCCGCTGCCGAACCGGCCGATTTCGTCGACGATCAGGTCGCAGCCGGCTTCCGGGCAGGACACGGCCAGATGCCCCGCGTCGCTGCTCCGTACCGTGCCCTCGAACAGATTGGTGGTGCCGATGAAATCCGCGACGAAGCGGCTCTGCGGAAACTCGTAGATTTCGGACGGCGTACCCACCTGAATCACCTGGCCCCGATTCATGACGGCAATCCGCGTCGACAAGGCCATCGCCTCGTCCTGATCGTGGGTGACGAACACGAAGGTGATGCCCACCTGATACTGGATGTTCATCAATTCGAATTGGGTCTGTTCACGCAATTTCTTGTCCAGGGCGCTCAAGGGCTCGTCCAGCAACAGCACCTTCGGCCGGCGGATCAGCGCACGCGCCAGCGCGACCCGCTGGCGCTGGCCACCGGAGAGCTGATGCGGCTTGCGTTTTGCAAGCGGTCCGAGCTGCACCATCTCGAGCGCATCGCGAATGCGTTTCGCTCTTGCCGCGCCGTCGAGCGCCATGCGTCGCAAGCCGTAGCCCACGTTCTGCTCGACCGTCATGTGCGGGAACAGCGCATAGGATTGGAACATCATGTTCACCGGGCGCTCGTGCGGCGGGACCGCGGTCATGTCGACGTCGTCGATCATGATGCGGCCGGCGCTGGGAGTCGCGAATCCCGCGAGCATCCGCAGCAGCGTGGTCTTGCCGCATCCCGAGGCGCCCACCAAGGCGAACATCTCGCCCTTGTAGATGCGCAGATTGACGCTGTCCACGGCCGTGAAGGCGCCGAAGGTCTTGTTGATGCTTTCGATGACGATTTGCGGCTTCGCATCGGGGTCGAGCCACGGCTTGTCGGCATTCGATTTCGGCTGGGTCGACAGCACGTGCCCGGCGCCTAAAACTCGGCCGGCGGAGTCGCACGGCGCCGGCCCGCGGCGAAAAACGGACGCTCGACCACCTTGGCACGCGACATTCTGCGCTCCCATACGAGTTCGCGGTTCAAATAGATGTCCGCCCAGACCGCCGAGCCCGTCCGGAAGTACGGCGCAGCGACCATAGCAAGGGCGATGTTGCGCTTGCAAGTCGGCGACCAAGCCGCCGAGGTGACGCTGCCGATTTCGCGCTTGCCGTTCGGCTCCGCGTACAGCAGCGCGTTGTGCGCCGGTTTGTTGCCGGAAACATCGAGCCCCACAAGCAACCGTCCCGGGCCGCGTTGCCGCTCGGCGAGTAGCGCGCGGCGTCCGGTGAAGTGCCCCTTCTCGAAATCGACCAGCCATGCAAGGCCCAATTCCAGCGGCGAACGATCGCGGCCGGTTCGAAGGGTGCGCTCCGCGGAAACGAAGTCGACGTTCGGACTCAAGAAGCCGGCCTCGAGGCGCGCCAGATTGAGTGCCTGCGAACCGATGGCGCGTATTCCGCGCGAGCGCCCCGCCGCCATCAAGGCGTCCCACACCGGCTCGGCCGCTGCGGGCGCCATCCACAATTCGTAGCCCAAGTCCCCGGTGAAGCCGGTGCGCGATACGGTCACGGAAAAGCCGGCGAGGGAGAAGTAACCGATCTCGAAGGGTTTCAGGCGCGGAAGCTCCGCAAGTCCCGCCGCCCTCAACACGGCGCACGACGTCGGCCCTTGCACGGCGAGGGCCGCGATCTCCTCCGTGATTTCGTCGATCGTCACGGCGAAGCCGATCGCAGAGTCCAGCAGCCAGTCTATCTGCCGCTCCGCCGTGCACAGACGATATTCGCCCTCGCCCAAGCGGAACACCGTGCCGTCGTCGAGCAGGTGACCGGTATCGTTGCACCAGACGCAATAGGCGACACGATCGGGTTTGAGCTTGGTCACATCGCGCGTCACCAGGCGATTCAGATACGGCACGGCATCCGGTCCGGCAATCCGGTACTTCACCATCGGCGTCAGATCGTAGAGGGTGGTTGCATTGCGAATCGCGAAGTATTCCTGCTCGACCGTGGTGAACACGTCCACCGTGGTATAGCCCGCCCAGGCCACGAAACTGTCGACCTGGCTCAAGTCTCTGGCCCGCGCGTGGAAGGGCGTCTCGAGAAGGGGCTTCCTGAAGTGCGGCAAGGGAGTACTCATGCCGCCCCCGCCAACGCCCGCTGCGCCGCATTGCGGCCCGGAGTGCCCATGACCCCACCCCCCGGATGACAGCCTGCGCCGCACAGGTAGAGACCCGGCATCGGTGTGCCATGCTGAGCGGCTCCGGGCACGGGACGAACCATGAAGAACTGATCGAAGGCGAGCTCGCCATGGTGCCAGTGGCCGCCTTCGATGCGAAACTCCCGTTCGATGTCGAGGGGTGTGAGAAGTTCGGCGTGCAGCACACTGTCGCGCAGCCCGGGCGCCGCGGTCTCCAAAACGTCGAGGCACAATTGGGTGAAATGCCGGCGTTCGTCCTGCCAACCGGCCTTCAAAGCATAGGGCGCGTATTGGACGATGGCCGACAGGACATGCTTTCCGGATGGAGCCAATCCCGGTTCGTTCAGCGTGGGCACGGTAATCTCCATCGCGGGTGCCGCGGAATATTCGCCGTACTTCGCATGGTTGTAGGCCCGCTCGAGGTAGTTCAATGAGGGTGCCAAAAGCAGGCGGCCTTTCGCGGACGCGACGTCCACGCCGGCGAATTGCGGTGCGCGGTCGAGCGCCAGATGCAGCTTGGCGGCAAGTCCGCGCGCTCGAATATGGCTCACGCGGCGCACGAAACCCGTGTCCAGATACTTTGCGCCGAGCAGTTTCAAGAAGGTGGTTTTCGGGTCGGCGCTCGACACGACCGCGGCCGCCTCGATGCGTTCGCCGGACTCGAGCTCCACGCCGGCGGTGCGATCGGCGACGACCAGGATGCGCGCCACCGGCGATGCGGTGCGGATGGTCGCACCGCCGGCGGCTGCGGACTTCGCCAATGCGTCGCATACGGCGCCGAGGCCGCCTTTGGGCTGCGACAACGCCGCCGCTCCGCCGGCAGACTCGGCGGCCATACGGTACAGCAGCGTCAGCACCGTGCCGGGCGATCGCGGGCCGAAATTCGTGCCGAGTACGGCATCGAAACCCAACGCGCCCTTGAGCGCGTCGGAGTCGAACTGCTCCTCGAGCAGGTCGAAGACGTTCATCCCGCCGATGCGCAGCAGTTCGCGCATGTCGCGTCTCCCGAGCCGGCGGATCTGCCATCCCAGTCCAAGCAGCGCCCAGCGGTCCGACCAGTCGGCGGTACCCAATCGCGGGGGGACCTTGCCGAACAGCGGCGCAAGCGCAGCCGCGAACCTAAGCATTCGCCGCGTGTAGGCGGCGTAAGCGCCGGCATCGCCGCGCGGCACACCGGCCGCGCTCACCCCGAGAGGCGGGCCCCCGGGACGCAACGCCGTGGTCGGCATGCCCTGCGCGGAGAATTCCAGGCCGTGCGACCCGAGATTGAGGCTGCGGATCAGTTCGTCGGGCATGAGATGCAGCAGATGGGCGCAGGACGAGACGCGAAATCCCGGGGCAAATTCCCGCGTGCCGGCGGCACCGCCGACACGGGATTGCGCCTCGAGGACCAGCACTCTGCGGCCGGCGCGCGCCAACGTGGCCGCGCACACCAGACCGTTGTGGCCGCCGCCTATGACGATGAAATCGTAACGTGCCGGTGATGTTTGCTGCGCCATCGTCAGTTGGCCTTCCCGAGATCCCTGAGCACCGCCCGCGCGGCATTGGCGCCCGGTGCGCCCATCACGCCGCCGCCGGGATGGGTGCTGGAACCGCACATGTAGAGCCCCCGCACCGGCGAGCGGTACTGCGCGTAACCCGGGATGGGACGGTTGAACAACAGCTGATCCATGGTCAACTCGCCCTGGAAAATATTGCCTTCGGTGAGTCCCACCTCGTTCTCGATATCCCACGGCGTGCGGATTTCCGCATGCAGGATCAGCTCCTTGAAATTGGGACTGTGCCGGGCGATGGTGTCGATGACGGTATCGCCGAACGCGCGCCGCTTCGCGGCATTCCACTCGCCGTCGGCCAGTTCATAGGGACAGTATTGCACGAAGACCGTCATGTAGTGCTTGCCGTCGGGGACCATCGAGGGATCGATCTGGGACGGGATCAACATGTCGATGTACGGGGCCCGCGACCAACGTCCCTCCTTCCAGTCGTCGTACGCCCGCTCCATCATCTCGATGGTATCGGTGACATGCATGTCGCCGCGCGTGCTCGGGCTCCCGTCAGGTATGGCCGGAAAGCGCGGCAGGCCGTCGAGCGCGATATTGAGTTTGCCGGACGACCCGCGGATCTTGAAATTCTTCACCTGAGCCAGGAATTCGTCGGGCAACTCCTTCGCGTCCATCGACTTCAGGAAGGTGCGGCGAACATCCATGTTCGACAGCACCAACGGCGCGTGGATCTGCTCCCCGTCGTCGAGCAACACGCCGGATGCGCGGCCGTTCTTGACCAGAATCTGCGCTACCGGCGCGGCGACGCGGATCGCGCCGCCGCTGGCTTTGAAAGAGTCGCCGAGCGCGTTGCTGATTGCGCCCATGCCGCCCCGCGCGAACCCCCAGGCGCCCACGGTATCGTCGATGTCACCCATGTAATGGTGCAGCAGGACATACGCCGTGCCCGGCGAGCGCGGTCCCAGCGCCGTGCCGATGATGGAGCTGCCCGCAAAATGCGCCTTGACGATTTCGCTCTCGAAGTATTCGTCGAGGAAATCGGCGGCGCTCATGGTCCAGAAGCGCAAAGTGTCGTACATCCGCTCCTCGCCCAATCCATGAAAGCGTCTGCCCAAGTACAGCAGTTCCTGAATGTCGCGCGGCTTGAAGGACGTGGGATCGGGCGGTTCGCGCATCAACAGCGGCTTGATGAACTTGCATTGGCGCATGACGTCCCGCGAATATCGATCATAGGCTTCGGCGTCGCGTTTCGAGTGCCGTGAGATCTCCCGGCGCAGCGCATCGTGGTTGTCGTACACCGCCAGATGGCCGCCTCCCTGCATCATGGTGCAACCGCCCTCGTATGGAATGATCTGCAGGCCGAACCTTGGGAGCTCCAGCGCGCGCATGATTTCCGGACGCAACAGACTGCATACGTAGGAGCAGTTCGAGTAGGTGAAGTCTTGATAAAGTTTGCGGCTGACGGCAGCGCCGCCGATGAACGGGTTGCGTTCGAGCACCTGCACCTTGAGGCCGGCGCGGGCCAGATAGCAGCCTGCCACGAGGCCGTTGTGCCCGGCGCCGACGATGATGGCGTCCAGGCTCACCGGCCCGGCGCCCCGGCAGATGCGCCCCGCGTGCCGCCGGCCTTGAGCGTGGCGTCGACCGCGACCTCGAATGCCTCGAGGGTATCGGCGAGACAGGATGCGTCGTGTGCGGCGGACACGAACCACGGTTCGCGGGAGTCGGGTTCGCACAGCACGCCCTCGTCGTGCAGCACCCGGGCCATGGCATCGTAGAAGGAGTAGTCGCTGCTCTTCCAAGCCCGGTAATTGCGCGGCGGCTCCTGCGAAAAATACAGGCCGCTCATCGACGGATGGCCGACGAAGCTGTGCGCGATCCCTCGAGCCGCGAGGACGGCTCGCATGCCATTGCGCAGGCGCGTGCCGTACTCGGCAATTCGCTCCAGGGCATCGGTTTCGTCCAGAATTTCGAGGCATTTTTCGGCGGCCGCGAGCGAAACCGAATGCGCGGTGTAGGTGCCCCCGTGCGCGACGCCGCGCCCGATCTTGCGCATGATGTCCGCGCGCCCGGCGAGCACCGAAATGGGGTACCCATTTCCCAGCGCCTTGGCGAAGGTGCAGAGGTCCGCCTTGATGCCGTACAACTCCTGGACTCCGCCGCGGGCCACGCGGAACCCGGTCTTCACCTCGTCGATCAGAAGCACCACGCCGTGCTTGTCGCAGAGCTCGCGGGCCGCGCGAAGGTATTCGGGCTCGGCCGCGATTCCTAGGCAATTGCCCATAATGGGCTCGATCAGCAGGCACGCGATCCGGTGTGCATGACGCCGGAAGACGTCCTCCAGTTGATTCGCGTCATTGGCCTGGACGAAGTGCGCGAAGCTCTTCGTGCTGATCGGCACGCCTTCGCTGTAGGGCTTCACTTCCGGATCGCCGACCTGCGACCATTTGTCCATGGGCGTGAACCACATGGCCGCATCGAACAATCCGTGATAGCCGCCCTCCAGGATCACGTAGTCGTCTTTTCCCGTGTAGGCCCGTGCCAGGCGCAAACCCGCCATCACCGCTTCGGTGCCCGAATTGGAAAAACGCACCAGTTCCGCCGCCGGCACCATCTTGGAGATGCGCTCGGCGACTGCCAGCTCGCGCTCCGTCGACAGCGCGAAGACCCCGCCGACCGTCATGCCGTCGCGTGCCGCGGCATCGACGCGCTCGTCGGCATAGCCCAAAATCGCGGGCCCGTAGCCCATGCGGTAGTCGACATAGACGTTGTCATCGAGATCGACGATGCGGGCGCCCTTGCCGTGCTTCACGTAGATGGTGCGATCCTCGCCCCAGTAGCGAAAATTGGAAGCGACGCCGAGCGGCAGCCGTTGTACGGCGCGCGCGAAGTGCGCGTTGTTCTTGGTCAGGTTCCTCGCCATGGCATCCCCCTCCGGCTCGTTGGCGTTTAAGGTTGCGACCCTATCATCCGGCCATCGGTTTAGTCCATGTTTTTTATATGATCATATAGTTTGCTGCATTGCCGGCGCAGAATGGCCGCTGCCAGGCGGCCACTTTTGCCGTATTTAGCGGCTTTTTCTGTGATTCAGGGTCCCGACTTGCCAAGGTCCGGGAATACGGCGTAAATTAAACGTTCATATAACTCCGACCGAGAAACCGCCATGAACAGCCTGTCCGCCGCGAGGCTCGACGACGCCACCCCCGCAGCCATGCCACGCGCCCTTCCGGCCTGGGTGTACAACCATCCTGCGCTGACGCGTCTCGAGCAGCAGCGAATCCTGATGCCGAGCTGGCAGATCGTCTGTCACGTCAATTCGATTCCGCAGGCGGGCGATTACGAAACCTTCGATTTGGGCCCCGAGAGCGTCGTGGTGCTGCGCGACCGCGACGGTTCCATACGGGCGTTTCACAACGTCTGCCGGCACCGCGGCGCGAGGCTGCTGGATGGTGCGGGGAACTGCCCGGCCACCATCACCTGCCCTTATCACGGTTGGACCTATCGTCACGACGGCGGCCTCATCGGGATGCCGGTGCGGGAAAGCTTTCCGGGCTTGGATCGCGCGGAACACAGCTTACGCGCCGTGCACACCGACACTGCGTTCGGATTCGTCTTCGTGTGCCTCGCACCCGACCCTGAGACCGGCGCACCGCCGCCGGTGTCGCGGACCTGGGGCAAGCTGGGCGAGGAACTGGCGCCCTACCGTTGCGAGCAGATGGTGCCTCTCGGTCCCATCACTTCGGACGTCTGGAATGTCGATTGGAAAATCGCGATGGACAACTACCTCGAGTCGTACCATGTGCCAATCGGACATCCGGGTTTGTACCGCATGTTCACTCCCGACTACGAGGATCAGGCCACCGTGCCGGGCGTGGCGCGGGGCGTGAGCTGGCTGCGCGCGACACGCTCGTCACGCTGGTCCGAAGGACTTTATCAATCGCTGATCGGGAGGGCGGCCGGCCACCTGCCTGAGGACCTGCGCCGCTGCTGGCGGTTCTACAGCGCGCTGCCGAATCTCGGTATCGACGTCTTCCCCGATCAGATGGACTTCTTCCAGGTGCTGCCGGCGGGCCCCGGGAAATGCATCATTCGCGGCGCGGTGTTCGGCTTGCCGGGAACCGCCCGGGAACTGCGCGCGGCACGCTACTTGAGCAACCGCATCAACACCTCCGTCAACAACGAAGACAAGTGGCTGTGCGAGCGCGTGCAACGCGGACTGGCATCGAGCAGCTACCAGCCCGGCCCGCTGTCGCGGCTCGAGGGCTGCATGCACGAATTCCACAACCTGCTGCGGGCGCGGATACCGGAATTTCGACTCCCGGCTCCGCCCCTGCATTTCAGCCCAGGTTGATCTGATAGCGCGACAGACCTCGCCCTTCGCGGCGAGGAAGGATAGCGTGGACGGCGAAGCGTCCTTCAGTGCATGGCTTGTTGTTGCTCGATGTATTGGCGAATGACATGGTCGCATTCGCCCTCGAACTCCACGAGTTGCGATTCAAAGTCGATGCAGACCCCTAGTTTAGCGGCTTTTTCCGGCGGATTCCTACGGGCGGGCAAGCGCCGGAATGCGCGCCGCGAGCCGGCGGCGGAACCAGTCGAGGGCGGGCGAACTGCCGCCGCCGGCCGCGATTTCATAGCCGAAATCGATCATCCCCCGCTGCACCGACTCGGCCACGTCCAGCATCGCCCTGCGCCCATACGGCGCCAACCGGCGAACCAGATACAGGACCGCACGCGCGCCTTCCTCCGGCGGGAGAACGGTGTAGTCGAGCCGGCGCACGAAGCAGCGGCCCGGTGCCGTCGGAACGGCTTGAATGACGGACAGCCCATCCGGGCGCAGTTCGACCAGCTGATTCGGCGCCATGAATTGCCGCCGCCAAGCCGCCGCGGGGACGCACCCTGCGAGACGCAGATAGAGGCGCCCACTCCACGCCGAGTCGTTCAATGGGGGGGCTTGCCAGACGATGCAATCCTCGGCAGGGCATGTCGAGAGATGCGGCGGCGGCTCCAGCCATTGTTCAACCACGGCTTTCCAATCGGCGGCAACCGGAACCTCGAGGGGCGGGCCAAGGGCCGTCAACCCTGCGGGAAGCTGCGAGTCGAACCACGGCCCTGGATCAGGTGCGCCGTCTGCGGACCCTGCCAGGCCGGGTGATCTTGCGAGGCCCGGCGATCTTGCACAGATCAATCCGGACCCCGACGACACGTCGAGCGCGGTCAAATCCGCGAGGCCGGTTCCCGGACGGGCTCGCCCGTCCAGCGAAAACTTGAGACCATGGACCTTGCACTCGATTCCCGCATCGAACCGCCCGCGGCGACTCGCGACCAGCGTATGCGGCGATTCCGGACAGCTGTTGCGCAACGCATGCATCGTCCCCGATGGGCTGCGAACGACCAACACCCGCTCGACGCCGGTGTCGAGCGTGAGAAAATCGCCGCCGCGCGGAAGATCCGATTCATGGCCCACCACCGTCCAGGCGGGTTCAAACAACGCATTGCGCTCCACGGCATGCATCTTCGCATCGGCATACGCCCATCCCGGCAATCGCCGAGGGTGGGCGTCGGCGACCGCGGAGCGCGGCGCCCCGTTGGCGGCGGCGCGGAATTGACCGGGGAATACCGAACGCAGATAGGCCATGCAACGGCTCTTGGCGGTGGCACGGTCGATGTCGCGTTCCGTGCGGAACGCGAAGTCCTGCCACATGATTTCCAGCGCGCCGATGAGGCCGAGCGCGATACCGTCCGAATCCAAATGCGGCAGCGATGCGTCGATGATCAATCTTCCGATCAGTTCGCGCACCAACGCGGCGAAGCTCTCGTCCTTTTGACCGCAAATGTCGTAGTATTCCTGCCGGGAACTCGCCTCGCCCCAAAACGCGTACCACACAGAAACCTTGCGGGGGCTGGCAATGTCCGGATCGAGATACAGATCGACCATCAATTCGAGCGCGGCAACGGGGCTCGATTTGAGTTCCGCGACCGGTATCATCAGCCGTTCCTCGAATTCGGCGGCGAGGAATTGCAAGGATGCGACCAGCATCGCGGCCTTCGAGTCGAAGTAGAATCTGACAATGCCAGGTGACATTTTCGCGATGGCCACGACTTTTTCCACGGTGGTCCGTGACGGACCGTATATGTGCAGCGCCGAGATGCAGGCGTCGATCAAGCGCTGCCGCTGCCGGCTACGGCCGGCGCGCGCACGCGGCGCGACCTGCCGCGGCGCGGGCTTTTTCTTTGGCGGGCTCACGGCATGAAACGCCATGGCAAGTGGCTCATCATCCTGCCGCCGTTGCTGTTCTTGCTGGTGTTCTTCCTCATCCCGTTCGCATTCGCGTTCACCATCAGCTTCGCCGACACCGCGGTGCGGGTGCCCCCCTTCACCGACATTCTATCGATCAGCCCGGATTGGCACATCCACGTCACGTTGAATCTCGGCAATTTCAAGTATTTGTTCACCGATGAAGTGTATGGCCTTTCCTATCTATATTCGATAAAGACGGCGTTTTTTTCCACGCTCATCTGCCTGGCCCTCGGCTATCCCATGGCCTACGCCATCGCCCGCACCTCGAAGAGCACTCAGAGCGTGCTGCTGCTCATCATCATTCTGCCGTTCTGGACCTCGTTTCTGCTGCGGGTGTATGCGCTCGAGGGGATCATTCGCGAAACCGGTCTGCTCAATTCGGCGCTGTTGTGGCTGGGCGTCATCGATCATCCGCTGCAGATCATGCGGACCACCCTGGCGGTCTACCTCGGCATCATCTATTCATACCTGCCGTTCATGGTTCTACCGCTGTTCGCCACCCTGGAAAAGCTGGACCGCTCCCTGCTCGAGGCGGCGGCGGACTTGGGCAGTCCGCCGTGGCGCACTTTCGTCGACGTGACGCTGCCGCTGTCCATGCCCGGGGTGATCGCAGGCTCGATGTTGGTGTTCATCCCCGCCGTCGGCGAATTCGTCATCCCCACCCTGTTGGGCGGCCCCGACAATCTGATGATCGGCCGCGTGCTCTGGGATGAATTCTTCGGCAACCGCGATTGGCCGGTGGCGTCAGCCGTCGCCATCGTCTTCCTGGTGCTGTTGGTCGGTCCGATTGCGCTCTATCAGCACTACAGCACCAAGCAGATGGAGTCTTAGGATGCAGGAGCGCGTCCCGCCGCTGCTGATCTCGGTTCTGTGCATCGGCATCGCGATTCTTTACGTGCCCATCGTGGTGTTGATCGCCTACTCGTTCAACGCCTCCGCCCTCGTCAGCGTGTGGGGAGGTTTTTCGACGAGTTGGTATACGCAGCTGCTGCACAATGACCAGATACTCGATGCCGCATGGCTGTCGCTCAAGATCGGTGTGGTGGTATCGACCGGATCGGTGATCTTGGGGACGCTGGCGGCGGTCTCGCTGGTGCGTTTCAGGTTCTTCCGCGGCCGGTTGCTCCTCACGGGCATGGTCAACGCGCCGCTGGTGATGCCCGAGATCATCACCGGCATCACGCAGTTGCTGCTGTTCGTGTCGATGCTGAATCTTCTTGGCTGGCCGCATCGCGGCTTTACCACCATCGTCATCGCGCATGTCGCGTTTTGCACCGCCTACGCGACCATCACGGTGCAATCCCGGCTGCAAGGCGCGGACCGGTCCCTGGAAGAGGCGGCCATGGACTTGGGATCCGGTCCGGTCCGCGCCTTCATGGATACCACGCTGCCCGGCATCGCCCCCGCCCTCGCGTCGAGCTGGCTGCTCAGCTTCACCTTGTCGCTCGACGATCTGGTGATTTCGAGCTTCGTCTCGGGCCCCGGCGCGAGCACGCTGCCGATGGTTATTTTTTCGAAAGTCAAACTCGGCGTCAGCCCCGACGTGAATGCCCTCGCCAGCCTCATCATCTGCCTGGTCGGCGCCTGCGTCCTGTTGGCGGGCTATCTCATGCGGCGGGCGGATCAGCAGCGCCTCGCCGACGCGCAGATGGCCGAACGGAGCGCCTAACCCCCGACGTACCGCGGATCATGCGCGGGGCGGGTGAAGATCCTCCGGATCAAGGGTTCGAAGCTCGAGAGCGGCTGCCACTCATAGGCGGGATCGAAGGAGCACTGGTCCCAGTTGGCGCAAAAATCCCGGCATGCCTGATACCAAGGATGGTCGCGGAAGCGATCGCGCCCGTCGCGGTTGCCGCCGGTGTGATGGGCGTAGTAGTACGATTGGAACAGCCCATGCTGTTCGACGATCCAGGTCACTTCGGGCCGCACGTACGGCCGCAGGATGCCGGCGGCGATCTCGGCATGGTTGTACGGCGCCAGTTCATCGCCGACGTCGTGGATGAGCGCTGCCGCAACGAGCTCGTCATCGGCGCCGTCCTTGAGCGCGCGCGTCGCAGTTTGGAGGGAATGCTCGAGACGGCTCACCGGGTATCCTTGCAGCGTGTGATCCAGCCTGTTGAGGGCGCCTAAGATGGTATCCGGAAGGCCGAGTGCGTATTCACGCTCGGATCCGTCCAGGAACTCGTAGTCCTCGCGGGTGCCGTCCTCCATGCGCTGAAAGCTCACGATTTTTCTGGTGACGGTATTCATTGCAATCCTTTACTTGAAGGCTACGGGTCGTACGGTCAGTGGGCGGTCTTGATGCGGGTCCACGTACGGGTCCGGATACGCTCGGTCGCCGCGCTCGCCTCCGCGGCTTTGTACAGCCGCTTCTCCATCTCGGGAGTGGGATACAGCGTGACATCCTCGAGAATGACCGGATCGACCATAGGACGGGAGGCGATATTATCATTCCCGTAGTAAATCGAGTTGCTGACACCGGCGATCACGTCCGGCCGTAGGATGAAATTGACGAACTGGTAGGCCGCTTGCGGGTGCGGCGCGCCTTCGGGAATGAGCAGCGAAAAGAAATTCTCATTGGCGCCCTCTTTCGGCACGGTAAACGCCAGATTGAGATCGACGCCGACGGCGCGGGCGCGGGCGCGCGACAGCGCATAGTCACTGGAATACGACATCGCGAGGCAGACTTCCTTATTGGCAAGACCGTTGATCAATTCCACTGAATCGAACGATCGAATGAACGGGCGTACTTTCAGCAACATGGCCTCGGCGGCTTTGTAGTCCTCGCGCCGCGTGGTGTTAGGGTCGATTCCCAGGTAGTTCAGGGCCAACAGCAGCACGTCTTCCGCGGAGTCGAGAAATGTCACCCCGCAATCGGCGAACTTCGACACGATTTCCGGCTTGAACAGCATGTCGAGGCTGTCCACCGGCGCGTCCGGCATGCGAGCCTTGATCATGTCCACGTTGTATGCAAACCCGTTGATCGAATGAAGATACGGTATCGCGTGCGCATTTCCCGGATCGTAGGCGGCCTGGATCGTCAGCATGCGCGGATCGAGATTCTTCCAGTTGGGAAGCTTGGACTTGTCCAAGGGAATGTACACGCCCGCCTTGATTTCGCGGCTGAAGAACTCGGTGGATGCCCCGACCACATCGTATCCGGAACTCCCGGCCATGAGCCTGGCCTCCATGGTTTCCTCGGCGTCATACACGTCGTAGGTCACCTTGATGCCGGTCAGCTTCTCAAATTCCGCGACCGTGCCAGGACCGATGAAATCAGACCAATTGTAGACAAACAAGCGCTTCTCTTCGGCCGTGGCGGCACGCGCGTCCCCCATTTGCGCCGCTGCGCACAGCAGCGCCAGTAGTGCCAATACCGCCGATGCCATTCGAATTCGACTGAATCCCATCGGCTTAGTTTACCATCGGGTGTCGCGGCTACAGGAGCAACTCGTGCGTCAGACCTGCCTTGCATTCATGACCCTCTTGCTGGTAGTGGCATCCTCGTCGGCAACTTCCGCGCCTTCGGATGTTCACGCATCGAAGCCTCGCGCCCGCGATCTGGGAGTGCCGTTCGACGGCACTCCGGGAGCTCTCAACGCGATTACCGACGTCGCCGGGGTCCTGGTGGGTCATACCACGCTGATTTCGGGCGAAGGCAAGCTGCAGACCGGCAAGGGACCGATTCGCACCGGAGTCACGGCGATATTGCCGAGAGGCCGGGATTCCCAATCGAATCCGGTTTTCGCGGCATGGTTTTCGCTGAACGGCAATGGGGAGATGACCGGCACCACGTGGATCGAGGAGTCGGGATTTCTGGAAGGTCCCGTGATGATCACGAATACGCACAGCGTGGGCGTAGTGCGCGACGCCACCATCCAATGGCGGATTGCGCATGGCGGCGCCGACGCCACAGGCTATTGGTGGTCGCTGCCGGTGGTGGGGGAAACCTGGGATGGCTGGCTCAACGACATCAACGGCTTCCACGTGAGGCCCGAACATGCGCTGCACGCGCTGGACACCGCACACGGCGGCGCCGTCGAAGAGGGCAGCGTCGGGGGCGGCACCGGCATGATTTGCAACGGCTACAAGGGAGGCATCGGGACGGCGTCGCGCCGGCTGGACGATAAGGATGGCCGATATACGGTCGGTGTCCTGGTTCAATGCAATTACGGCAGGCGGGACACTCTGCGCATCGCCGGCATCCCGGTGGGACGCGAGATTCCGGCACCGGAACCGTACGCCTTCATACCCTCCGATATCGAGGAACATGGTTCCATCATCGTCGTGGTGGCCACCGACGCGCCGCTGCTGCCGCATCAACTCAAACGCCTCGCTCATCGCGTCACGCTGGGGCTTGGCCGAAACGGCAGCATTTCAGGCAATGGATCCGGCGATATCTTCATCGCCTTTTCGACGGCAAATTCCTTCGCCGGCCCGGCAAGCGGCGCGACGAGGGACCTCAAGATGATGCCCAATGATTCCCTCGACCCCGTGTTTCGAGCCACCGTCGAGTCCACCGAGGAAGCCATCGTCAACGCCATGGTGGCGGCGACCGACATGACGGGCGCCGACGGCCATCGGGTCATCGCGCTTCCGCACGAACAGCTGCGCGAAGTGCTGAGAAAATACGGGCGTCTGGCGCCGAGCTGACGGCCCCCGGGCCGACCTGACACCCGCCCGCGCCGACGGCGCGCCTACGCGTGGAGCGTGCCGTAGGCCGCGGTCGGGTGTGCGCTCGACAGGACTTCCTTCAGGCTGCGCTCCAGCAGTTCGACCGCCTCATCGACATCGGATTCGCCGATCATCAGGGGCGGCATGAAGCGTACCGTCGAAAGTCCGCATGACAACAGGATCAAGCCGTTGTGGAAGGCGCGCGTGATGAGCGCATCGCAAAGATCCTTGGCCGGTGTTTTTGCGGCGCCGTCGCTCACCAATTCCATTCCGATCATCAGACCCTTGCCGCGGATTTCGCCGACCACCCCATACCTGCCTGCCAGCCCGTGGAGCCTTGTCATGAAGTAATCGCCGACCTTGGCGGCATTGGCGCAATACTTCCGCTCCACCAGATCGAGTGTAGCAAGTGCGGCCGCGCAGCACAGGGGATTGCCGCCGAAGGTATTTCCATGGGCGCCCCGCGACCACTTTTGCATGATTGTGCGCTTGGCCACCATCATGCCGATGGGCATGCCGGAGCCCAAGCCCTTCGCCAACGTCATGATGTCGGGCGCCACGCCCCAATGTTGGCAGGCGAACATTTTGCCGGTACGCCCGACGCCCGACTGAACCTCATCGAAGATCAAGAGGATGCCGTGGCGGTCGCAGAGTTCGCGCAGGCCGGCAAGAAATCCGTCGGGGGGAACGAGGTAGCCCCCCTCCCCTTGGATCGGCTCGACGAGAATCGCGGCCACTTCGTTCGCGGGCACGTTGTGCACGAACAGGACTTCCTCGATGTAACGCAGCACCGCGCGTCCCTGATCGCTGCCGGCGAACAACGGCCGATAATTGTTCGGGTATGGAACGTGCGTGACTCCGGGCATCGACGGGAAGAAGCCCTTTTGCTGCGTGTACTTGCTCGACGTGAACGAAAGCGATCCCATCGTCCGGCCGTGAAAGCCGCCGAGAAAGCCGAGGAAGCGGCCGCGGCCCGTCACGTAGCGCGCCAGCTTGAGCGCAGCCTCGACGCTTTCGGTCCCCGATTGCGCGAAGAAACTCATCACCGGCTGCTTCATCGGCGAAAGTTCATCGATCCGCTCGCTCAGGCGGACCTGGCCTTCGTGCCAGTAGTCCGACGATATATGCAGGAAACGATCGGCTGCATCCTTGATGGCCTGCACCACCACCGGGTGACTGTGTCCCGTGCTGCAGACGGCGATGCCCGCCGCAAAGTCCAAAAAGCGGTTTTCGTCGACGTCCCAGACTTCGGCCCCCTTGCCGTGCGACATCACGAAGGGATAGTCCCGGGGATAGGAGGGCGATGCGACCAACGCATCGCGGGCCAGTAGTTCTCGAGCCTTGGGCCCCGGCAGCTCGGTTCTGATGTGCTTCTTCTTCATTGCGGTATCCCCGGTAACTTTGATTCGTTCCACCAAAGCGATTACGATCTCGGCGATGCGATCTGTCAACGCGCATCCGCACTTGCTCGGTTTCTGGATGTGCGTCGCCCTGGTGGTGGGCAACAGCATCGGTTCCGGCGTCTTTCTCTTGCCGGCGTCATTGGCGCCGTACGGCCTCAACAGCGTCATCGCATGGGGCCTGACGGCGTGCGGGGCGCTCTTGCTGGCCATCGTTTTCGCCCAACTGAGCCGGGCCTACCCCCAGGCGGGCGGCCCGTACGCATACGTGCGCCTTGCCTTCGGGCCATTCACCGCCTTCATCGTCGCCTGGGGCTATTGGATTTCCATCTGGGTGGGCAATGCCGCGATCGCCACGGCAGCCGTGAGCTACCTCACGCCGCTGCTGCCGTGGATCGGCACCGTGCCCGGCTCTTCCGCCGCGGTCACGCTGTTCTTCCTGTGGGTCCTGACGTTCGTGAACATCTACGGCATCAAGGCGTCGGGTTGGGTGCAAAGCGTCACTACCATTCTCAAGGTCTTGCCGTTGATCGCGATTTCCGCGCTGGGATTGTTCGCGGTACGCGGCGAAACGGTGGCGGCCGCGGCCGGCATCCCGTTGTCGCTCAGCGGAACGACGGCAGCCGCCACTCTCACGCTGTGGGCGCTTCTCGGTCTCGAGTCGGCGACCATCCCCGCCAGCAAAGTGCGGGACCCGGGCCGCACCATTCCCCTGGCCACTTTGCTGGGAACGGTGCTCACCGCCCTGTTCTGCGTCATCGCGTGCACCACGGTGCTGCTGCTGGTGCCTCCGGCCACGCTCGCTCGGTCGAGCGCTCCGTTCGTCGATCTGGCCACTTCATTCTGGGGCGCCTCGGCCGGAAAACTGCTGGCTCTGTTCGCCGCGATCAGCGGCTTCGGGTGCCTGAACGGCTGGGTGCTACTTCAGGGGGAGCTTCCCAACGTCATGGCAAAGAACGGGGTATTCCCGCGAATCTTCGCTCGCGACTCGCCCCGCAATACGCCCACCTTCGCACTGTTGTTCAGCAGCGGTTTGGTAACCTTGCTGATCTTGATGAACTACCAGAAATCCATGGTGAGCATTTTCACCTTCATGATTCTGCTGTCGACCACCGCCTGCCTGGTGCTGTACCTGCTGTGCTCGCTGGCATTGTTGCGGCTGCAGTGGACCGGCCAGCTGCAAACGCCCCGCGCGCGGACGATGCCGCTCGCGATCGTCGGTGTGATCGCGACCTCGTATTCCTTGTGGGCCCTGGTGGGAGCGGGCGCCGAAGCGGTGCTCTGGGGAGCCGCGTTATTGGCGTTGGGTGCACCGCTCTTCTTTCTGGTTCGTGCCAGAAGCCTGCCTGAGTATTCCGCGTGACCTGGTGGCGTTCGATGGTTGCGGTGGCGTTGGGCGGCGTGGTGGGTTGTCTCGTGCGCTGGCTCTTGTCGCTCGCGCTCAATCGCTATTTCCCTCTGGTTCCCCCTGGAACGCTCGCGGCGAATCTCATCGGCGGCTACGTCATCGGCGCCGCCTTCGCGATATTCACGTTGAATCCCGCCATGCCGGTCGAATGGCGGTTGTTCGTCATGACGGGATTTTGCGGAGGCTTGACCACGTTCTCGACGTTCTCGATTGAAGTGGTGCAGCTCATGCAGAGCGGGCGGTTGCCGTGGGCCATGGCCACGATTGCGGTCCATCTGTTCGGTTCGTTGTTGATGACGTTCGCCGGTATCGCGACGATAACCTGGGCGCGGAACTGGAACTAGCCGCGTATCTCCGACAGCTGTCGGATGAGCCGCGCGCGCGAAACCAACGCGCGCACCACGCAGGACGCACCGGCCCGATCGGCTTCCACCACGATGATATGCGTCAAACCCGCGTGTTCGAGCACCTGCAGAAGGTCGCCCGCCCGCATGGATTGCAGCGTCTCCCAATTGATCGCCGTCAACGCCTGCCAGGGCGTCATGATGTGGGAGACGCGAATGTCGCGATGTTGGGTATATGTCGACGTTTGCAGGAACTGCATCGGTCGTTCGCCCTGTATGTCGTACGAGGTGATGAGGCCCAAGATGCGCTGATCCTTGACGACCAGCAGCGCGCGCACGCCCATCCGAATCATGTCATCCAATGCATCGTCTATCTGCCGCTCGGGATCGATGGTGACCGGATGCTCGCGGGTAAAGTCGGTCACCGCGAGAATGGCCGGATCGCTGGATCTCAACCCCTGTCCGTCGGCAATGGATCGCCGGGGCAATACACCTGCGTCAAAACGCGTCGTCGCGACCAGCGTTTGGTGTTTCATATTGAGGGTGACAGCGAGTTCCGAACTTAGGTTCCCTCTCTTTTTCTCGGTACGGCATTCATGGTATATTAGTTAGGACACTAATTATTAGAGGGCTTGTGAAGTGGCCGATGTGGAAGAGCGCTTTGCGAACGCCCTGTACGGCACCGCACGGGCATGGCGGCAGGCGATCGATCGCCGCCTGAAATATCTCGGCGTGAGCCAAGCCAGCTGGATGACCATTGCCGTGGCGGCAAAGGCGCGCGAGCCGCTGTCCCAATCCGAACTGGCCGATCGGCTCGCCGTGGAGGGCGCCACCATGGTGGCCATGGTGGATCGTCTGGTGAAGGCGGGCCTGGTCAAGCGCGAGCCCTCCACCGCGGATCGACGCATCAAGCGCGTGGTAGTTACCGAAGCGGGTTATCGGCTGTTCGGCGCGGTCCAAACGGAGGCGGTGGCGGTCCGAAAAGAGCTTCTGTCGAAATTGGATCCCAAAAAACTCGAAGCGGCGGCCGACCTCCTGGAAGCACTGCAGGACATGATCGAAACCGCTTCATGATGCGCGCTCTCAATCGTCCCATGATCACCCTGTCGATCATGTTGGCGACCATCATGCAGACTCTCGACAGCACGATAGCGAACGTCGCCCTGCCGCATATGCAAGGCACCCTATCGGCCTCCCAGGACCAGATCGCGTGGGTGCTGACGGCCTACATCGTGGCGGCAGCGATCGCCACGCCGCTGACCGCGTGGCTCGTCGACCGGTTTGGCGAGAAAACCGTGTTCTTGGCGTCGGTGACCGGATTCACCGCGGCCTCCGCCATGTGCGGAATGTCGGATTCGCTGGGACAGATCGTCGCTTCCCGGCTGCTGCAGGGTGTCTTCGGAGCGGCCCTGGTACCGATGTCGCAAATGGTGATCATGGAAATCAACCCGCCGGAGAAGCAAGGCCAGGCGATCGCCGTGTGGAGCATGGGGGTTACGGCGGGTCCCATCCTCGGCCCCACGCTGGGCGGCTTGCTCACGGATAGCTATAACTGGCGGTGGGTGTTCTTCATCAACATTCCGATCGGCGCCCTCGCCGGCTACGGCATCTGGCGGTATTTGCGGCCCGCGCGCGGCGTGCGCCGGATGCAATTCGATTCCTTCGGATTCGCCTCCCTGAGCCTGGGCGTGGGCGCATTGCAGATGCTGCTCGATCGCGGCGAACAGAACGATTGGTTTTCATCCGCGGAAACGTGGACCGAAGCCATCGTGATGATCATCGCATTTACCTACTTCATTGCGCATACCGTCCTGTCGCGCGCGGACAAGTCATTTTTGGACTATCGCCTGCTCAAGGACGGCAACTATGTCACCGGTCTGTTGTTGTTCTTCACCGTGGGCTTGGTGCTCTTCGGATCGCGCGTGCTCCTGCCCACCATGCTGGAGACACTGCTCGATTACCCCGTGACACTGACGGGCCTCGTCACCGCTCCGTCCAGTATCGGCACCATGCTGTCGATGCTGGTCGCGGGCCGCATCCTGGGCAGAGTCGATACGCGGCTGTTGCTCATGATCGGCTTTTCGATCAGTGCGTTGGCGCTGTGGCAGATGACCCGCTATTCACTCGACCTGTCGGAGGGCGACATCATTTGGCCCGGCGTGCTGCAGGGCATCGGGACCGGAATGGTCTTCGTGCCGCTGAGCGCGGCCGCATTCGCGACCCTGAGGCCGGAAATGCGGGCGCAGGGCACGGCCATTTTCTCGTTGGTCCGCAACATCGGCGCCAGCATCGGCATCTCGCTGGTGCAGACCGTCCTGGTGCGTGGCACCGTGTCCACGCATGCGGCATTGGTCGAGCACGTCACCTACGCCAATCCGGCCTGGAACAATCCGGTCGTGGCCGCGGCATACGATACTGCGCGTCCCAGCGGAGCAGCTGCGCTCGACGCCATGATCACGCAGCAGTCGTCCATGATTGCCTACGTCAACGACTTCCACCTGATGCTTTACCTGACTCTGGCCGTGATCCCGCTGGCGCTGCTGCTCAAGACTCCCAAGCGCGCCGGCGGACCGGTCGATTCGTCCGCGGTCCTGGACTAACCCGGCCGCAGGCCGCGTACTAACGTGGTTTTGCGAACACCTGCGTCCAATAGACGAGTTCGGAGCTCGACAGATTCACGGCAAACCCGATGCCGCTCTCCGAGAAGCGCGGATCCATGATGTTCTCGCAATGCGCCGGACTGTCGAGCCAGCCTTGCGTGACTTCAGCGGGTGTCATCGCCCCCGCAGCGATGTTCTCCCCGACCACGAGGTACCGACCATACCCGGTCCGCTCGACCCGCGTCGCAGGCGAGCTGCCGTCGTGCCCGCGATGCTCGAACCCGCCGTGGACGGACATGTCCTGTGAATGCCCGAGCGCTGCGCGCGCAAGCAATGGATTTTCCATCAGCGGCATCGTCGGGGGATAGGCCTTGCTGCCGCAGCGGCGGCCGGTCAGACGCGCTCTATTCACGAGATCGAGGATTTGACGGCTGATCGCGCCCGAATCCTTCGCGGATGGCACGGCAACCGGTGATGCCAGGACGATCCACACGTTGCGGCCCTGCCGCAGTGTGCCGATCTCACTCAATCGGCGCTCGGTCAACCTGCCGCAATAATCGGCGGCGAGGATGCGCGCGACCTCCCGATCGCTCACGGCACCGGTCAAGTGAACCGCGGAGGACTCGGCGGCCGGATATCCGGCAGTAGAGAGCGCCCGATGCAGCGAGACGCCGGCCGCCACGTCCCGCGCCGCGTGCCGGAGCTTTTCGCTGCTGCGCAGTGGACTCTGAACCGGCAAGGGACACTCCCGCATCCGCACTCGATTGACGGCGTCCGTGAGGTCCGCGTGCGCCGCCGGCGACAGCGCGAACAAGGCGGTTGCTGCGGACGCAGCGGCAATCGACGCCGTTTTCACTTGTCCGAGGCGATGGGGTCGGCCGAACTGGGTCCGAGAGCGATGGGGTCGCGCGCAATCCGGCCGGCGGGGAGCCGGGGACCCGCGATTGTGCCGATCGGTTCGGCCAGGAGCCTGCCTGCCTTCGGCGCCAGCCAGCGCTCGAGATCGTCGAATACCGTGAATACCGCCGGAACGATGACCAAAGTCAGCAAGGTCGATGTCACCAGTCCGCCGATGACGGCGATGGCCATCGGCGATCGAAAGTCGCTATCGCCGCCCCACCCCAGGGCAACGGGCAGCATGCCGGCCACCATGGCCACCGTGGTCATGACGATCGGTCGCGCACGCTTGTGTCCCGACTCCAAGATCGCTTCCAGCCGCGACTTCCCGGCCCGCATCTCTTCAATGGCGAAATCGACCAGGAGAATGGAATTTTTCGCAACGATACCCATGAGCATCAAGATGCCGATCACCACGGGCAACGAGAACGGACGGCCGGTGAGCAACAGCGCGAGCACCGCTCCGCCCAAGGACAGCGGCAGAGCCGACAAAATGGTGACCGGCTGGAATAGGCGCGCGAACAGCAGGACCAAAACCGCCAACACCATGAGGATGCCCGCGGCGATCGCCAGGAGGAAATTCTTGAACAGTTCGTTCATGAATTCGGTATTGCCGGTCTCGACCAGATGCACGCCCTCGGGCAAATGTTTCAGCGACGGCAACGCGTAAATTTTCTTGGTGGCGGTCCCGAGTTCGACACCGATGCTCAAATCCGCCTGGAAAAACAGCCGCCGGCTCTGATTGTAGCGGCGCACCGCGGAGGGGCCCTCGCCGAAACTGACGTCGGCAACCGTCTTGAGCGGCACGCTGGCGCCCGATGCCGTCGGCACCGGGAGACTCTCCAAGGTCGCGAGATCGCGCCGCGCGCTCTCGATGAGGCTCACGCGAATCGGGATCTGCCGATCGCTCAATGAGAACTTGGCTCCGTTCTGCGGCAAGTCGCCGAGGGTCGCGATGCGAATGGTCTGGCTGATGCTTTGCACGCTGACGCCGAGTTCGGCGGCAATATCGAGCCGCGGGCGCACGACGATTTCCGGCCGCGGCAGATCGCCCCGGATGCGCGGATCGTGGATCTCACCCAATCCGCGCATCTCCGCGAGGACCTGGTGGCCGGTGCGCTCGAGCAAGGCGGCATCATCCCCGGTCAAATACAGCTGGATGTCGCGCCCACCGCCGCCTTCGGAAAAATTCATCTGGCCGTCCGGGACCTGGCTGAGCAGCGGCATCATGTGCTGCTCCCACTCCTTCTGGCTGAGGGCGCGCTCGCCGCGCGGCACCAGGCTGATATAGAGCGTTGCGTTGCGGATCTCACCGTCCTCGCCGCCGACGAATTCGACCACGTCGGTGACCTCCGGCTGCTTTCGAAGCGCCGCCGTGGCGGCCGCTGCAACCCGTGACGTATCTTCCAGGGTGCCGCCGGGAGGCAGTTCGATGTCCAGTTCCGCACTCGCATAGTCCTCGGGCGGCAAGAATGCCTTCGGAATGATCGCAAGAGCTCCCGCCGACAGCGCGAAGAACGCGGTGCCGAAGGCCATGGTCTTCCAGCGATTCGCGACGCACCACCGCAGCAGCGACAGGTAGTACGTCATGAGGGGACCATCTTCGGTGTGCACCGGCATTGCGTCGCCGCGCAATGCATAAGCGGCCAGCACCGGCGTGATGAGCCGCGCCACCATCAGCGATATGAACACCGCCGCCGCAACCGTGAGGCCGAACTGCTTGAAGAATTGGCCGCTGACGCCTCCCATGAAACTGACGGGAAGAAACACGGCGATGATGGTGAACGATGTCGCCACCACGGCAAGGCCGATCTCGTCGGCGGCCTCGATGGCTGCCATGTAGCCGCTCTTGCCCATGCGCATGTGCCGCACGATATTTTCGATTTCGACGATGGCGTCATCGACCAGCACTCCGGCGACCAGGGAGAGACCGAGCAATGTGATGTCATTGAGGGTGAACCCCATCAACTGCATGAAGGCGAACGTAGGCACCGCGGACAATGGAATGGCCAGAGCCGAGATCACCGTTGCGCGCGCACTGCGCAAGAAGAACCACACCACCGCGACGGCCAGGATCGAACCCTCGATGAGGGCGCCGAGTGCCGAGTGATAGGTGCGCAGCGTATGGTCCACGGTGGTGAATACGGGCGTGATATGGACCGCCGAATTCTCCTTGAGGATCTTGTCGATTTCGATCTGCACCGCTCTCGCCACTGTCACGTCCGAGGCGCCCTTCGCCTTGAAGACGCCGAAGGTGGTCGCCTGCCGGCCGTTCAGTCTCGCGATGGTTCGCACTTCGGCCACGCCGTCGTGCACGTCCGCGAGCTCGCGCAATCGTAGGGACTTTCCGCCCGGACCGATGATTTGCGAATCCGCGAGCGCCGCCGCGGTCCTGGCGCCGCCAAGGACGCGGATCGCCTGTTCGCCGCCGCCCACTTGCGCACGGCCGCCCGTGGCGTCCAGATTGAGGGCCCGCAATTGCTCGTTGACCTGCACGGCGGTAAGGCCCAACGCCTGCAGCCGGCCGGGGTCGAGTTCGACGCGAATCTCGCGGTCCACTCCGCCGCCGCGCGACACCTGAGCGACGCCTGGTATGTTCAACAGGCGCTTGGTGACGGTGTTGTCGATGAACCAACTCAACTGCTCCGGCGTCAGCGCCGTCGTGGTCAGTGCGTAATAGGCGAAAGCGCCGCCGTCGGTATTCTCGCGCTGCACCAGCGGCTCCATGATGTTCTGTGGCAGGTCATTGCGCACTTTGGCGACCGCGTCCCGAACGTCCGTCACTGCTCGGTCGATGGGGATGCCGATCTCGAACTCGACATTCGTATGGGCGAGCCCCTCCACGATGAACGTCGTGATATTGCGCACGTTGCCGATGCTCGAGATCGAACCCTCCACTTTTTGGACAATCTGCGTTTCCATTTCGGTCGGAGCGGCGCCCGGCTGCGTAATGTCCACCCTCACCAGCGGAAACGCGATATCGGGCTGCAAATTGATCGGCAAACGGATGAACGCCACGATGCCGAGAAAGAAAATCACCACGAAGAAGACGATCGGCGGTATCGGATGTCGGATCGCCCAGGCGGAAATGTTTTTCATGAGCCGCTCGACTCCTTGGACACCGGCCTCACGAGTTCGCCCTCTTGCAGGAACGCACCGGCCGTCGCAATCACCCGCTCCTCGCTGTTGAGGCCGGCGGCGATGGTAACGCCGTTCTGCACCATGCCGGATACGCGCACCGCGCGCCGCGCGACTTTATTCTGCGCATCCACGATGAGCACGTAGCTGCCTCGTTCGTCGGTCAACACCGCGGTCTGCGGCAGCACCGCACGCTCCGCATTGCTGACGGTCACTTCGGCGCGGGCAAATGCCCCCGGGCGCAGGTTTTGATCCTGTTGGAGGGCGACGCGCACCATCCCAAGACGCGTCGTCGGATCGATGACCGCCCCGAGCAGGCGGACCCGCCCCGGGTAGCTCTGGGTGGATCCGGTCAAGAGGACGTTGACCGTTTGGCCGACCTTCAGCAATGGCAGATCCTGTTCGGGGACCTGACCGCGCAGTTCGATTTCGCCGCGCTCCGACAAGCGAAACAATGCCTCGCCGCCCGGACCAGCCGTCTGTCCAACTTCGACGTTCCGCGTCAGTATCACGCCGTCCGCGGGCGCGCGCACCTCGGCCCTGGCCAGCCGGGCCCGCGCCTCGGCAAGCAGGGCGGCAGCCACCTTGACCTTCGCGGCCGCCGTCACGGCACTTGATTTGCGGCGCTGCGTTTCTTCCGCCGACAGTGCGCCCGAGGCACCCACCGCCTCGGCTCGTTGATACTCGGCCTGAGCGAGCTCGGCCTCCGCGCGCGCTTGTTCCAGACCCGCTTCGAGATTCGCCACCTGCGGTTCCAAAACGGATACGTTGAGCCGCGCCAGCACCTGGCCGCGTTTGACGCGATCACCCGCTTCGACGTAGATGGCCGCCACCCGGCCGCCGTCTCCTTCCACTCCGATGGGCATGTCGTAGCGAGCGGCAATCGTGCCGACGATGCTGATGGTGGTCGGCATTGTGCTCCGCGCCACCTGCGTCACCGTCACGGTGGGTACTTCATGCTTCTTGGCGTTGCTGTCCCTGACGCCCAACGCCTGGGTGAGACGCAGCGCCAGCACGGCGGCGACGACCACGGCGCACACGATCAGCAGCCACATCCCGCGGCGCGGAGTCAGCCACGAGTCCGGTGCCGACGATGACTCCTTCAACGACATGCAAATCCTCAGTCTGCGACGCGATCGATCAGCAGATCGCGGGTTCCATCCTGGCCGACATCATAGGTAAGTTCGCCGTATAAATCGCCTGCCGCGGGCAATGGTTGGCCGCTGAACGATACGCGTGCCGTGATCGAGACGCGGCTTCCTTTCGTCAGAACCCGTCCCGGAATCATCGAGTCCGCAGCCGACAGATGGATCTGGGTGCCGATGGCGGCGCTGGTAAGACGCTTCGCCGCCAGCGGCGGGCCCTTGCCGCCCGGTTCGCGCGCGAATAGGAACAATGGGGCCTCGCGGGTCAGGCGTGCCTTGATCGCCGGTGCGATACGAATGTTCACGCTGACTTCCGCATCGGAGGCCGCCTGTTCCGGCGAGTTGCCGGCGATCGCCGTGCCCACGGCCGCATTGCCTGCGACTGCGGTTGCGGTGCCCGCCTCGGCGGTACCCAACTCCGCGATGCGGGCGTCCAGCAGCTGCTCGATTTGGGCCGGCGGATGCATCTCCTTGAGCGCCAGCCAGCGGGTGCGTGCGGCCGCAACGTCGCCGCGCGCCGCCGCGGCGAATCCGCCGTACAGCAGTGCCTTCGGGCTTTCCGGCTCGATCGCCAACGCTTGCTCGAACAGTTTCGCCGCCTCCGGAGTGATGTTGCCCCCGGCGCGCAGGCTCATCGCTTCGCCCAGTCCGAGCGCGGCCTCCGCATTGCCGGCATCCAGGCGGTGCGCGTGGTCGTAGGCCACGATGGCATCGTCCATCCGCTCGAGAGCAACGTAGGAACGTCCCAGCATGAGCCATCCCGCCACATCGTTGGGATCCTCACGCAGGTGGATCTCGAGCTTCGCCACCATGGCCGCCACGTCGGGACCGGCCGCGGGGTTCTGCGCCGAATCGTTCCAATGCCAGTTCGACCACAGCGGGTACAGTCCGGCGGCGGCGCCGACGATGAGCACCGCGGCGGCGGCACCGACAATGCGGCTCTGGCGGTGGCGCAGCAGCGGCACCGCAACGGCGGACGCAGCGAGCGCAGCCATGAGGGCTGCGACGACGACGAATAGTGTCATGGATTACAGGGGTCCTGGCGACGGTTCATCGTCGAGCGGCATGCGCGAACGGCCGCGGACGATGCGAATGATGATCACCACGCCCAACAACACCACGATGAACGGTGCACCCCAGATCAACACGGTCTTCTTGTCCAAGGGCGGATTGAAGCGCACGAACTCGCCGTAGCGGTCGGTCATGAAATCGAAGATTTCGTTGTCGCTCCTGCCGGCGACGAGCATTTCGCGAACTTGACGGCGCAGGTCGCCGGCCAGTTCCACGTTCGAATCGGCGATGGATTCGTTTTGGCAAACCAGGCAACGAAGATCCTTCGCGATATTCTCGAAGCGCGCCTGCAAGGCCGGATCCTCGAGCTGGCCGTTGGCATCCAACGCGCGGGCGCACACGCCGCTCAGCAAGCAGAGTGCGGCGGCGATGAGCAGCGTGGCGCAGGGCCGGCCGGCGTACCGGGGCGTCGCAACCGTCGGGTTCACGCGCCCGCTCCCCGCGCTGCAGCGATGCGCGGCAGGAATTCGCGCTGCCAGATTTCAGGGGTCATCGGCGAAATGAACTTGTAGATGATCCGCCCGCGAGCGTCCACGAGAAAAGTCTCCGGCGCTCCGTAGACGCCCCAGTCGATCGCGGTGCGGCCGTCCGTGTCGAAGGCGACCGCGGCATAAGGATTTCCCAGTTGTTCCAGCCACTGCTTCGCCTTGTCCCTCTGGTCCTGGTAGACGAGACCGATGATGGGCACCACCTTCTGCTGTGCGATGTCGAGCAGCGCTGCGTGTTCCTGGCGGCAGGCTTCACACCACGTACCCCACACGTTGACGATGTAGACCTGGCCCTTGAACTCGGCATTGTTGACCGGCCGGGTGGGATCCATCACGTCGGTAAGCGCGATCGAGGGCGCAAGCTTTCCGATCAGCGGCGACGGCAGGGCGTGGATGTCGCGCTTCGGGTTGAGGCCGAACGCGAACAATACCGCCAGTGCGATGAAGGCCGCGAACGGCAAAAGAAACTTCCACATCATGCAGCTCCGAGCTTCGGCTCCGGATCGGGAGGCGAGGCCGCTTCATCCCTCGCCGGTGCCGAAACTTTGGATCGATAGCGCCGGTCCGTGGCCGCCAGGAATCCGCCTATCGCCATCACCAGGGCGCCCAGCCAGATGTAGCGAACCAACGGCTTGTACTGGATGCGCATGCTCCAGGCGCCATCGCCCAGGGAATTCCCCATGGCGACAAACAGGTCGCGCGACCAGTTGACGGAAATCGCCGCCTGGCTGTTGTCCGTCCCCTGAACCCAGAAGTGCCGCTTCTGCGGCTTCAAGATCGCCACCGGAGAGCCCGCGCGCGTGACTTCCACCAATGCTTCCACGGCGTCGTAATTCGGTCCGCGCACGTCCGTGGCATTCACGAATCGGAAATCGTAGCCGGCAATGGCGAAGCTGCCGCCCGGTTTGAGCGCCACATCCTTCTCGATCTTATAGCTCTCGACGCCGCTCGCGCCGATGGCGAAGAGCCCCACGCCGAAATGCGCAACCGCCATGCCGAGCAACGCTCTCGGTACCTGCTGCCGGAGGCGCAATCGGCGAACGGGTTCGAGCAGCGCCGAAAACATGATCCAAAAGCCGAAGATCAACCCGACCAGTCCGACGCCATGGAATGAGCGGAACACGAGGAGTTGGACGGCAATCGCCAGAACGACGGCCAGCGCCAGCAACCACCACAGCGGCTTGGCAGCCACGGTCAGCTTGCCGCGCCGCCACACGGAGTGCATCCCCACTGCCAGAAACATCATCAAAGGCACCATGGGCACCAGGAACATCACCGCGAAAACCGGCGGTCCGACGGATATCTTGCCGAGCCCGAGCACTTCGTACACCAGCGGCGAGAGCGTCCCCCACAGCACCAGTCCCGCGACGCCCACCAGGATCACATTGTTGACGAGCAGAAAGAATTCGCGCGACAGCAGTTCGAATCCGCCGGGTGCGTAGAGCTTCGGCGCCCGCCAGGCGTACAGCGTCAGCGACCCGCCGATGGTGAGCACCAGGAACGCCAGGATGTACAGACCGCGCGTCGGATCAGTGGCAAATGAATGCACCGACACCAGCACGCCCGAGCGCACCAGGAACGTTCCGACCAGGCTCAACGAGAACGCGAAAATCGCGAGCAGCAGAGTCCAGCTCTTGAAGATGCCGCGCTTCTCGGTGACGCTGAGCGAATGGATCAGCGCGGTGCCGACCAACCAAGGCATGAAGGACGCATTCTCCACCGGATCCCAGAACCACCAGCCGCCCCAGCCGAGCTCGTAGTAGGCCCACCAGCTGCCGAGGGCGATCCCGATGGTTTGGAACAGCCAGGCGAAGATCGTCCATGGGCGCGTCCACTTGGCCCAGGTTTGGTCCAAACGGCCCTCGAGCATGGCGGCGATGGCAAAGGCGAACGCCACGGAAAAGCCGACGTATCCCGTGTACAGCATGGGAGGGTGGATGGCGAGCGCGAAGTCCTGCAGCACCGGGTTCAGATCCGCGCCGTCTTGCGCCGCCGGAATCAGCCGTTGAAACGGGTTGGAGGTCCACAGCGTAAACAACAGAAAACCGCTGCTCACCAAACCCATCACGCCCAGAACCCGGCTGGAGAAAGTCATCGGCAAACCGCGGCTGAAGGCGGCGACGGCGACGCTCCAGATGGCCAGGATCGAGATCCACAGAAGCAGTGAGCCTTCGTGCGCACCCCACAGTGCGGCCACTCGGTAAAAGAGCGGCAGGTGCGAATTCGAATTTCGCGCAACGTACAGCACGGAGAAGTCGTAGTTGACGAAGCAATACACGAGGCAGGCGAAGGCCACCCCGACGAACACGAACTGGCCGGTCACCGCCGGGCGCGCCACCGACATCCACACCGGCTTGCCGCGCCAGGCACCCACCAGGCCGAAGAACGCCTGGGACAGGCTCAGGCAGAAAGCCAAGATGAGGGCGAATACCCCGAGTTCCGGTGCCATAGATGTTCCTGTGCCTGGACTTACGTGGTGGGCCCGGTGGCAGCCGGGCTTGCGGCTGTCGGACCTGCAGCGGCAGCCTTCTGTTTCAACGACGCGGCCACTTCCGGCGGCATGTATTTTTCATCGTGCTTGGCGAGGACCTCATCGGCCACGAATGCCCCGTTGGCGCCCATGGTCCCATGGGCGATGATGCCCTGCCCTTCTCGAAACAGGTCAGGCAGCACGCCGGTGTATTCGACCGGGACCTGATGCGCGAAATCGGTAAGTACGAACTTCACTTCCAAGTCGCCCGGCTTGCGTGTCACGCTGCCCTTGACGACCATGCCTCCGATGCGAAATCGCTTGGCGACCGGGGCTTTGCCGGCGGCGATCTGGCTGGGGTCGTAATAGAACATGAGTTTCTCGCGCGATGCCATCATGGCGAGCGACACCGACGCCCCCACTCCGGCGAGTATGGCGAGCACCACGAACAGACGTTTGCGCCTCGGAGTCATAGTCATACGTTCTCGTCCATTGCCATTGCACGGGCCGCGCGGACCCGGGCCGCCGCGAGATGGCCGCGCGCGGACCAAATATTCCAGCAGAGCACGGCGCCGGCAAAGCCGAAACACGGCCAGACAAAGCGCGCATAACCGCCCATCGACCAGAAGGAGCCCATCATGATTTCACCGCCTCCCGCACCCAGGCGGCTTGACGCTCCCGATTGAGCACCTCGCCGCGCACCCGTATACACAGTACCGCGCCATAGAACAACATGAACCCCAGCAGCATGGACAACAATGGCCACAACATGCTGCCCGGCATCGCGGGCTTGCCGATTTTAGCAACCGTGGCGCCCTGATGCAGCGAGTTCCACCACAAAACCGAATAATGAATGATGGGCACGTTGACCACCCCGACGATGGACAGAAGCGCCGCGGCCCGATCCCCACGCGCCGCATCCTCGAAAGCCGGCCGCAGCGACATCACGCCGACATACAAAAACAACAAAATCAGTTCCGAGGTCAACCGCGGGTCCCAGGCCCAATAGGTGCCCCACATGGGCCGGCCCCAAAGCGACCCGGTAACCAGCGCGAGCAGCGTGAAGGACGCGCCGATGGGGGCCGTCGCGGCAGCCACCGCATGGCCCATCTTGATGCGCCAGATCAGGCCGATGCCGCCGGCCACCGCCATGGTGGTGTACGCAAACAACGACAGCCACGCGGCCGGCGCATGCACATAGATGATCCGAAACGCGTCGCCCTGCTGATAGTCGGGGGGCGCAAAGGCCAATCCCGCCACGGTTCCATAACCGATCGTGAGCGCCGCCAGCGCGAAAAACCAGGGCGTCAGCGCCGCGGCAACGCCGAATACGTAGGGCGGTGACGCCAGCTTGTAAAACCATGTCCACATGACTCTTAGTACCTACTACTCGAGCTTAGTACCCACTACTCGAGCGAAATGCGCAAAGCCGCCGTCGCCGCGAACGGCGCCAGCGTGCACGTTAGCACGCACAGTGCAGCAAGCAGGTACAGCGCCCCTGCGGCGCTCGTACCCGAAATGGCCCGGTCGGTGGCTCCGGCGCCGAATATGAGCAGCGGCATGGCCAGCGGCAGGACGATCAGCGACAACAGCACATTGCCGCGCTTCAATCCCACCGTGAGCCCGGCGCCGATGGCCCCCAGCCAACTCAAGGTCAACGTGCCGAGGCTCAAGCTCAGCATCATGGTGCCGAAGGCCGCTTCCGGAATGGCGAGCGCCGTGCCGACGATCGGCGACACCAGCACCAATGCTGCACCGCTTACCAACCAATGGGCCAACGTCTTCGCCATGACGATCACTGTCAGGCCCTGCCCGGACAGCGCCAGTTGCTCCAAAGTTCCGTCGTCCGCATCGCTCTTGAACAAGGCATCCAGCGACAGCAGAGACGATAGCAGTGCCGCCACCCACAGAACACCCGGCGCCATGTCTCGCAGCAGCGACAACTGCACGCTCAAACCCAACGGAAAGAGCGTCGTGACGATCAAGAAGAACACCAACGGCTGGAGCAGCTGATCCGGCCGCCGGAAGGAGAGAGCCAGCTCCCGGCGCACCACCAGAAAGAATGCCTCCCAGAGGCCGACCTGCATCATTGCAGTTCCAGCTGCCGGGTCTGCGCAGCGACGTCCAGATCGTGATGCGCCACCACCAGCGCCAGCCCGCCCTGCCCGACGTGCTCGGCCAGCAGCCCGGACAAAAGCGCCGATCCCGACCCATCGAGATTGGTGAAAGGCTCGTCCAGCAGCCAAATATCGGCGCGGAACGCCAGCACCCGCGCCATGGCGACGCGGCGCCGCTGTCCGGCGGACAAGACCCGAGCGGGTAAATCCGCACAGTGCGCGACGCCGGTGCGTTCCAGACTCGAACGCAGCTCAGCGGTTGTGACCCGGCGCTTCAGCCCGACGGAGAAACGCAGATTCTCAAGGGCAGTCAAGTCGCTCTTGAGCGCCGGCTCGTGGGAAGCATAGGCGAGCGCGCTTTGGTATTCCGCAGCCGCGGCGGCGATCGACCGGCCCCGCCACGCAACGCTGCCCTTCTCCGGTCGCATCAGACCGCTCACCACCCGCAGCAACGTGGTCTTCCCGGTGCCATTGGGGCCCGACACATGCAGCAATTCTCCCGGATGCGCATGAAGGCTCAGGCCTCGGAGCACATGGCGATCGCCGCGCCAAACGTGGACCTTCTCGACGCACAGACCGTCTGGGGCGATGCTCATGGGGCGGCGATCGTAGCAAAATCAAAGAGTTGAAGCTACCTATTCATGCAAGATTCGCGTTTGCCGACGAAAATCCCGCCAGGGGGCCGTGTTGGCCTATTCCGACGAGTACGGAGTCACGGCCTCGGCCGTCAACGTCGGCAGGGTTCGCACGCTGCGGATGACGGACAGCCGGCTCGCCCCCAGAGCCAGCAGAACCGCCATGGTGCCTGCGAACCCCAAGGCGGCGCGCAGACCCAAATGCTCGCCCAGCCAGCCGCCCACGAGGGCCCCCGGACCGGCCGGCAGCAATATCAGCCATCTCATGGTGCTGGTCATGCGGCCCAGCATCGGCGCGGGAGTCACGGATTGCCGCAGCGACAGGAAGTTGATGAAGATGAACACGGCTCCGATCCCGAACGACAGCAGCATGAAGGCGTATGCGGCCACGCCGAGCGCATTCTCGGGCGCCACCGAGAGCACCAGCCACCCGACTCCGCTCACCGCAAAGCCCACCACGAGGGTGGGGCCGTTTCCCACGCGGCGGACGAAGCGGTACCCGACGGCGCTGGCCAGGATCGTCCCCAGGCCCAGCGCCACGTAGCTCAATCCGACGCCGCGTTCGCTCAGTCCCAACTGATGCGTGGCGAATAGAATTTGGACCACCATTGCAGCCTGATTGCAGAATTGCCAGATGCCCACGCAAGTCGCCATGGTGATGAGCAACGGGTGGCCCCGGACGAAGTTCACGCCCTCCCGCATGGCCGGCCAGAACGGCCGGTTCCTCTTGCTGGGGGTTTCCCGGACCGGTACCCCGCGCAGAATCGATGCGGAAATCAACAGCAGCAAGGCATCCGCCAACAATGCGACCGGAGCACCGGTCAGTTTGATGAGCATCCCTGCCGCACCGGGGCCCGTTACTTCCGCGGTCGACGACGCCAGAGCATTCTTGGCGTGCGCCTCCACCAGTCGCTCGCGGGGCACGATCTGAGTCAGCACGATTTGCGCGGCGCTGCCCGCGGTTGTGTTCACCGCGCCGATGACGAATGCAACGAAGTAGAGCCACGCCATCGACAACCAGCCGAACCACCAAGCCACGGGCACGGACGCGACCGCCACGGCGATGGACAGTTCGCCAATCACGTATACCGGCAATTTGCGCACGCGATCGAGCCACACTCCGCTCGGCAGCGAAAACAGGACGAATGGTGCGATTTCCATCGCCGTGAGCAGCCCCATCTGCGTCGGTCCCGCGTGCAGCAGCACCGCCGCCGACAGCGGCAAGGCGAGCAAGGTGACCTGACCGCCGAACGACGAGATCAGGATGGAGGTCCAGAGGCGGCGGTAGGTCGAGTCTCGCAGCAGATCCGTCTCTGCGAGCGTAAATCGGGGCAACAGACTGAAACGTGACAAATCGATATTTTCTTTGGACAGGCCGGTGGTCGCCGTGTGCAAAGGAACGAGAGCGAGGCACACCGCAATCTGGAGTATAGGGCCTTCCGTGACCGCCGCGCCAATGCGCGGCCGAGCTGCGGAGCTGCGGCGTTAGTCGAGGGACTCCACAGGTTCCACGGGCTCTGCGGGATCGAGGGTCAGCCACTGCGCGAGATTTGCGGGCGAGATTGCTTCGCTGAAGAAAAAACCTTGTGCGCTGTCGCAACCCAATTGCCGAACAACCGCCAGCTGGGCCTCGGTCTCGATTCCTTCCGCGGCGGTTCTCATGTGAAGGCTTCCGGCAACCCGCACCGTGGCATCGATCAACACCCGGGTGTGCGCATTGTCGACCGCCTCGCTGACGATCGAACGGTCTATCTTGACGAGGTCCACCGGCAGGCGGTGAAGGTTCGCGAGCGATGACTGCGCGGTGCCGAAGTTGTCCAATGCCAGGGTCAATCCGAGGTCTTTGAGGGCGTGCAGCCGCGCTTGGACGGCCTCGTCCCGTGCCGCCAGGCTCTCGTTCACCTCGAGTTGCAGCTGACCCGGCGCCATGTCATTGGCCGCCAGAATATCGCGGACCGTGGCGACGAACGCAGGATGCGCCAGCTGGCCGCGCGACAGGTTCACCGCCAAGCGCCGCGGTGCGGTCTCACCCAATTCCTTCTGCCAGCGGACGAATTGGCGACAGGCGGTGTCGAGCACGAAGTCGCTCAATGCCCCGATGAGCCCGCACTCCTCGGCAACACCGATGAATTCAAGCGGCGATACCGCGCCGCGTATCCGATGGTTCCAACGCATCAGAGCTTCGACGCCCGCGGAGCGATCCGTCTCGCCGAGACTCGAACCCGCACGGCGCAGGCTGACCACGGGCTGATACTGGACGAACAATTGCTTTTCCTCGAGCGCCTGGCGCAGCTCGCTCTCCAGTCCGCTGCGCGAGGCGGTGTGCGCCTGGCGCGCTGAATCGACGATCGCCTCGCTCACGGTCGCGACGAATCGCGTCGCATTCAACTTGAAGAGGCCGATGAACAGATTGTGCGCAACGCGGGAATTTGCCTTGCCGACGAGGGGGACGCGGATGACTTCGCACACGGTGCCGGTGACCGCCGGAAAGTCGCTCGCCATGCGCTGCAGTTGCGGCGCGGCCTCGCTCAGGGCCGCGAACAGGTTCTTGAGCCGGCCCTCGGGCGACAACGGCATGAGCAAGCTTGCCGCCATTGGGTTGATGGCGGCGACGGTGCCGTCGGGCGCGAGGTGCACCAGACCGAGCGGCGCCCGATGCAGGAAATTCATCAGGTTGTCATCCGCCGCAGCGGACGGGGCCGACGAACTTACGAGTCTTTGCATAATGTTGAATTCACGAGTCGCGCAGCTCAATCGCGCAGGATACGAAGGGTATGTCGTCCGGTTCGAGGAAAACTTGAGCCGCAGCAAAGGGGCCGTGATGGAACCCCTCCGGGGGCCTGTCCGGCGACCGCCTGCCCCCTACAGACCCGCGGTAAACCGGTACCGAATTGCGACCTGGGTCTGGGATTCGGAATTGGCAGGCAACTCGCCGTAGCTGGCCCGCGGCGGAAAGCGGCTCGTGACGCGGATCCATTCCGCAGCGAGCTGCCAGTGCGCACCGAAATCGTGGGTCCAGGCGGCCGTCCAGGCGTGTCCGGAGTCATCGGCCGGCGGACCGTAGAAGCCGCTGTACTGATGTGTTCCGAAGTGGTCGATTCGTCCCGTCAACCGCTCCCGGCCCCACTCGAAGCTGGCAAGCGCGAATGCCGCGTGGTAGGTCATCGCGGATTGATCCTCGCGGTCGAAGTCCGAACCGATGAACGTATCGCCGTTGAGGTATTGTGCGATGAAGGTCCAATTTGCCGTGGGCGTGAGACGCGCGCCGAAACTGAAAAAGCGCGTCCGCCACGCCGTGTCCCCGGCGACCGTCGACACCCCGGGATCGGCTCGATTGTCGTAGCGCAATGCGCGCACCTCGAGCCGGTCGTGATGCCGCCAGCTCAAGCCGGCGTAATATCCCGGTTTGCGGTCGATCTCATGATAAAAGGTGATCGGCGGCCTTCCCAAGCCGCCGAACAGCGTCGACGGCCGGTCCGTCAGGGCGAACCCGCGATTCGCGATGAGCGCACCCGCCGGATCGTTCCAGGCATACGCCGCCGCGACCAGCGACACATCGCCGAGATAGCCGCTGCTGGCACCGAGCCAGCGCGCCTCGAGCTCCGCACCAATGGTGCGAAACTCTTCGCCGAGCCAGGTGTTCAGTGCGGACGGGGTGATGGAGTACACATCGCTCCATCCTGGTCCCCGGTTCTCGAGTGAAATCGGCATGTGGAAGGCACCGATGCGCACGCGCCAGCGAAGTGCACTGGTCGGATACGGGCGCACTTCCGCCCATAACTCGGAGAGGTCCAGCGGATTGCGGTCATGGTCGCCGTAGGCATCGATGACCGCGTGCACGCTCACGAGGTCGCTAACGCGCAGGCGCGAGGCCACGAACGCGCGGCCGAGCCGCGGTCCGGTGTCGTCCTGATCGAACCGCAATTTTCCGAGCCCACCGTCCAAATAGGACAGGTCGCTGGTGGAATGCACCCAGCGAACGTCCACCGCGCCGATGAGGGTGAGTTGATCATCCGCGAGCACCGGGCCGGCGCAAAGACCGGCGGCCAGGCACGCGCAGAATCGGACCGACATCAGTATTCCCAGTCGGCGCGCTGCGGCCGAGGCTCGGGTTGAGCACGAAGCGCGGCGTTCAGTTGAACGCGACTCGACGCCGGCACCGTTGCATCCACATGCACCGTGCGCGTCAGGGTCGCGGCTTGATCGGCGATGAACGGACTCCACACCGAAATGCGGTACTCGCCGGTGGGCAATCCCGGCACGCGCAGCGTACCGGATGTGTCGGTCTTGCCGAAGAATGGCGCATCGGTGACGTAGATATAGCCGACCATCTGGTCATGAATGTTGCAGCCGAGCACGACCAGTCCGGAGCGGTCGAACGTCACGGGCGGGTGCGGTTGGCCCTTATACAGAGCTAATTTGAATTTCTTTGCCGGCGAAAACGAGTAAACCTGATGACTCACCGTATCGTTGTTCGGGAACTGAACACTGGTCCCGACACGCACGACGAGAATACGCGGAGAAAACGTACGGCCTCGTTGGTCCATGATGGCGACCGGGGACGCCGGCATCGCCGGCGAAGACCCGGACTCCGCCGGCGCAACGACCACCACCACGTCGGTCACAGCATGTCCCGACGGGTCGATGACGCTCACGGTCAGATCGCCCGCCCGGCCGGGAGCGGCCGCGATAAATGCAACCAGGCAGGCCAGGACCGGTCCGATTCGATTGCCTTGCATATTTGTGCGGCGTGCCAAAAATGGCATCGTAACCGCAGAAGGCGTCAGTGCATAGCGACCTGGCCCGCGGCGGGCGCACCGTTGTGGCATATCCCATGGCCAATGAGCGCCGTAACGGCAGCGCAGGCATCGACGCTGTCTTCGCCGCCGACGTCGACGTGCACGGTCGTGTCGCGCAGCAGTTGATAGACCGCGGCGCCGGTCAATTTTGAATTCTTGGCAAGGAGCAGCGCGACGATTCCCGTCACATGGGCCGTGGCCACCGACGTCCCGGATGCAAAATCGTAATGACCGCCCGGCAGCAGAGTGAGGATTTCGCGTGCCGGCGCCCGAAGAGGCGTACCGGGCCCGCCCAGAATACCGTCGCCCGCAACTTCGATCACGCCGTCGAATTGTAGGAGAGGGTCTTCCGGTTTCACCGATGCCGGTGGCGCAGCTCCGATGAACACGATCCCGCGGTGCAGCCCCTCCTGGATGAGTTGACGCAACAACGGATCGGCCGGACCGGCAAGGCTGAGATTGATCACCTGCGCGCGCGAATCGAGAGCCGCGGCGAGCGCCCGCGCCAATGTATAGGAGTTGCAACGCGCCGCGTCCGCATCGTCCCGCAGTTGCCAGCAGGCCTTGTATATCGACAATCGGGCGCCGGGCGCGATCCCGACGATGCCTTCGCGGTTATTCGCGACCGCGGCGATGATGCCGGCCAGTTCCGTGCCGTGCCGATCGCGCCGAAATTGCGCCACGTCGGAATCGACAAAATTGGCCACCTCGACGATGGCGCCGTGCAAATCCGGATGCAAGTCGTCGGCCCCGGTATCGATGATGGCAATCCGTACGCCCTCGCCGCGCGACCACGGATGTGCGTCCGGCACATCGATTTTTTGGAAGCCGCGCTGCAGGCCCACGTACGGGTCGTCATAGATGGACGTCTGCGTCGCAAAGGTCTGCAGAGGTTGTGCGATCCGCACCCGCCGGTCCTGCGTCAGCGCGGCGAGCACGGCTGCGCGATCCGCTCCGGCGGGAATCTCCAAAACCGCGCAGTGCATATGCAACGGAGCGATGGGCCATGCCGTGATTTCACGCATCCCGTACTCGCGCTCCAAACCGTGCAAGAGCCGCTGCGCTCGCGGCGTCGGCCCGTAGGCCGCCAGTCCGTCGTACCCACGGGGCGAACTTCCGGCGTGGCCCGCGTCCGAATTGGCATCGTTGTCGACGCCCGCGACGATGTAGCGGTCCGGATCGTCGGTAAGCCTGCCTGCCGTCCTCTCCTGCATTGCCACGCGGGTGCCGCTGCAGGCGCAGAGACCGGCGATAAGCAATGCGGCGAGGGGTCGGCAGATCATTGCACCCGTTCCGTGACGGAGGCAGGGACCACGGACTCCGCAAAGCGCACCGCTTCGTGCCCGCGCAGCCGCTGCAGCGACCAATCCACCGACGCCGATCCCGACATCGCCAACGAGTAGACACCCGCTTCGGTCGGCCCTGAAACGATCTTCACATGCGCGTCGTCGAGCAGTTCCTGCAATTCCGACAAGGTGACCGTCGACGCAAACACGGCTCGGATGGCGGTGTTCGCCGGCTGCGGCGCCGTCGTGGTCACGGTATAGTAATTGGCCGGCGCAATTCGGCGTTCATGCTGATTCCACAGCAAAATCGCGAGTGCGCCGACCGCCGTCATGGCAATAGAGGCGGCAATGGCGCCGCGAAGCTGCCGCCAGTTCGAACGGGCCGGTGCTTCGCCTGGCGCAGCCTCGTCCGGCGCGGCAGGTACCGGACCGGCATCCTCGAGGCCGTCGATGCGGCGGCGTAGGCGGTTGAGTCCCGCCATCGGCATGCGCTCGACGCCCGCATCCACGGACATCACCTCAAATATCCGGCGCTGCGCGGCGAGATCATCGCTGCACGCCTCGCACACACGGAGGTGCGCATCGACGCGCTGGCGGTCGGCCTCGCTCAGCCGGCCGTTGACGAACCAAGGCAGCAACTCCCCGATATCCTGATGTTCCGCGGCAGTGTTTTCGATTTGACTCATAGGGCTGTTCAGTTCCCGGGGTTGTGGGACGCGTCGGCTCCGCCGAGCACCGGTAGATATTGACGCAGCTTCTCGCGCGCGTGAAACATGCGCGCCTTCACGGTGCCGACGGGGCTGCCGGTGATTTCGGCGATCTCCTCGATCGAGTGCCCCATGGTGTAGGCAAGTTCCAAGGTCAGCTTTTGCTCCATCGGCAGATGACTCAAGCCGTGCGCAATCCAATCGCGCAATTCGGTGTCCTTCATCGGCTCGACCCACGGCTCCGGCAAGGAGTCGTATCTCTGCGCGCGGACCAGGCCGTCGTTGCGGCGCAGCGATTTCAGCGCGATCCGGTACGCAATGCCGATGATCCAGGTGGAGACACGGGACGCGCCGCGAAATTCCTTCGCGCGCTGCCAGACGACCAGGAAGGTGTCGTTGATGACCTCTTCGACGGTTTCATATTGCGGAGCGATTCTTGCCAGAAACCGTGCCAGGCGCCGATGGTACCCAAGATACAGGGCATCGAGCGCGCGGCGGTCGCCGCGCGCCACGTCGCGCAGCAGATCTTCATCCTGAGGCTTGGAATTTTGACGAAAACGAGCGTGCATGTTCAACCGTTGGAGAGTTAATGGCTACCCTACCGTATAAGTACCGGCGACGGACCAAAAGGTTGCGGTGCCGGCCACTAAAACCGCCAAATGACCGTGGCCGTCCATTGATCATGCGCCGCCGCACTATAGAACAGCTTTTTGGCGTTGGCGTCCGTATCGACGAAGAACAGTGAAATCGAGCACGGAGAGAAGTCCGCCACGCCGCCGACGCTCCAATACGCGTAACCACGGCCCCGTGGTCCCCCGAGCTCCGAATAACCGGCGCCTGCCGCCGCCGCGAGATGGCGGCGCGTCGGCGTCCGCAGGTCGACCTCCGCGGATGTCGAATTCACGCCGGTCAGACCCCGCCAAGGCAGGTAACGCGGTGCGTCGGGAGAATAGACCACGCTGAAGCCTAGCCAATTGTCATACGCCGCCTCGAAGGTCAGCTCCGCATAATTGTATTGCGAGCCGGAATCGTTCCACAGATAACCGTAATAGCTCGCGAGCACACGGGTCCGCCAGGGGCCGGTTTGCCGTGGGGCAAATCCGGCGAACGCGCTGAGCTCGGCGCTGCGCGAATCGCCGGAATCGAACTGTATGCTCGAGGCAAAAACGCCGCCGATGAAACCGTTCTCGGCGGCGACATGGAGGTCCGCTTGCAGCGCAGCGTGCTGGTTGCTGCGGGAGATGCCGCGGACCAAGTAGTCGCTGGTGGCCGCCAACGACTCGCCCCATATTTCGGCGGCCGAAGCCAAGCCCGGAATCAGAGAAGCGACGGTGATCAACGCAGCGACGCGCTTGCGCTGTTTCATTCGATACGCACGAGTCGTTGTGGATCTGCAGTCATCTATGAGTACGTCAATCGGGCGAAGTGAACGATTCACAGATTAAACCTTTCTCGCTTCGATTGGCACTTACCTCACGACTCGATACATCTTTTGCCTGAAGGGGAACCAACGTGTACACACATCGTGCTGCGCTCGGCAGCGTGACGGGAATTCTTTTCTCACTGATTATAGCGGGCTGCGGTGGCGGCGGCGGCGGCTACGGCGGCGGCTCCACGGGGAATCCCATGCCTGGCGCCAGCGTCAGTGTCACAGTGAAGCCGACGACGATTTCAGTCGGGCAATCGGCAGTGGTCACGTGGACTTCGAATACCGGAACCAACTGCACCGCGAGCGGTGCATGGAGCGGAAGTCTCGCAGCCACCGGTACTCAAACGGTGACGCCGACGGCGGCCGGCACCGAAACCTTCACGCTGAACTGCTCGGGCGGCAGCTACGGCGGCGGCAAGGGATCTGCGACCCTGACCGTGACGGCCGCAACCGCGTTCTCTCTGACCCGCTTGGTGGCGGATACGGCCGGAGGCACGGCGGGAACCACCGATACAAACCTGGTCAATCCATGGGGCGTGTCGATACCGTCCGGTACTGCCCCCGCGTGGGTTGCGAACAATCACACGGAGACTTCCACTCTGTATGACGGCAACGGCAAGCCGCAGCCGCACGCAGCTCCCTTGGTGGTGAGTTTCCCGACCGGCGGCGGCGGTATCTCGTTCGATCCGACCGGCATCGTTTTCAATGGCAGCACCACGGACTTCATGGTCACCAGCGCCGGCAAGTCGGGCCCCGGAAAGTTCCTGTTCGACGGCGAAGGCGGCATGATCGCGGGATGGAATCCCACGGTCGATGCCACGCACGCCGTCAGCATGTACACGGACGCGGGAGGCGCGGTGTACAAGGGATTGGCGGTCGCACAGAACGCCGGAAAGTCGTTCCTCTACGCCACCGATTTTCACAACGGCAAGGTCGACGTGTTCAACTCCGCTTTCGCGAAGCAGACCACTTCCGCGACCGCATTCACCTTCGCCGACCCCGCAGTTCCGGCAGGCTATGCGCCATTCGGTATCCAGGCCATCGCCAACGGCACGGCCGGCGCCACACAGATCTACGTGACCTACGCGAAGCAGCAGGCGCCCGATAATCACGACAATGCGAACGGCGCCGGGTTGGGGTACGTGGATATCTACGACACCAACGGCAAGCTCATCAAGCAACTGGTGGCCGCCGGCGCCCTCAACGCACCCTGGGGTCTCGCGCTTGCGCCATCGGACTTCGGAAGTTTGAGCGGGACGCTGTTGGTCGGCAACTTCGGCGACGGCAACATCAACGCTTACGATGCTGCGGCCGGCACCCTGGTCGGCACGGTGAAGGATTCGAGCGGAAAGGCCATCGCAACACCGGGGCTGTGGGGAATCGTCTTCGGCAACGATGCGAACAATCAGCCGCACAACACGCTGTTCTTCGCGGCGGGCACCAATGACGAAGCGAACGGCAGCTACGGACGCATCGATGTCGGTGCCACTCCTCCCGCTCTCAATGTCCCGCCGGTGGTCACCCTGACGGTGCCCACCGGTTCCCTCAAAGGTACCGTCAACTTGAGCGCCACCGTGAAAGACTCGCTGAGCGTCGCGAAGGTCGAGTTCTTTGCGGGCGCCACGTCCTTGGGCGTGGTGGCGGCTGCGCCGTACACCGTCGCCTGGAACACGACGACCGTGCCCGACGGCTCGGTGATCCTGAAAGCCACCGCCACGGACGCCGACGGCAATGTTGGGTCCGCGATGGACACGGTGACGGTCGCGAATACGGCGCCGCCGCCTGCCGTAACGCTCACGCAGCTGCAGACGCAGATCTTCACGCCCATCTGCTCGGGTTGCCACGATGGAGTGGGGTCGGGTCTGCCCCACGTTCAAAACCTTACCGCCGGCCACACGTTCGCCAACGTCGTCAATGTACCCAGCATACAAAAACCAACTTTGCTGCGCATCAAACCGAGCGACCCGACGAACAGCTATTTGATTCAGAAGATCGAAGGTGCCGCGGGCATCTCCGGCGCGCGCATGCCCTTCGGCTGCCCCACGACGCAGCCTTGTCTCGACCAGGCGACCATCGATCAGGTCAAGGCCTGGGTGAGTGCGGGAGCGCTGAACAACTAGCCCCCTTGCCCCGTGCTTCGCCGCCGCGCGAAGCACGGGGCTTCTTTTTAGCACCGACCCCAATATCCCCCGACCCCCAAAGCGAGCGGTACCGCATGCGACGAGCCAGGTATAGCAATTTGATATGGAGCACGACCACGGCGCTGATCGCGACGGCGGCGCTGTCAATGACAGGATGCGCAGGAAACGGCCAGGGGCTGGATGCCAACGGTCAGCCCTTGCAGCCAGGATCAAGCGGGTCCGGCCCGCTGACGGCGGACTTCGATTCGATCCAGTCCCATGTATTCACACCGATATGTACCGTGTGCCATATCGGCGCCAGTGCACCGCACGGCCTGCGTCTCGATGCAGCGTCCAGCTACAACCTGCTGGTCGGCGTCCCGAGTGACGAGGTGCCGAGCCTGTTGCGCGTGAAGCCGGGCGACCCATCGAACAGCTATGTCATTCAGAAACTCGAGGGACATGCGGCCGTCGGCGAGCGCATGCCGTTGGGCGGCCCTTATCTTTCCGGCGACGTCATTGCGGTGATCCGCCAATGGATCACCGACGGCGCGATGCGATCGAGCACCGCCACCGCCGCGGCGTTCACCGTGTCGAGCGTTGCGCCTTCTGCCAATGAAGTGCTGCACGAGACTCCGTTGCCGGTCATGATCGGGTTCACCCGCGATCTCGACGTGACGCGAATCGACGCCGATTCGGCATCGATCGAACATCTCACATCCGCTGAAGCGGACGCCCCACCGGAAATGGTGCCGGCGCGCATTACGGTGCCCTCCGTCAACCGGCGGGTCCTCCTGTTGTGGCCGAATCGCCCGCTGGCACCGGGCCACTATCGCGTTGTGCTGCGCACGAGTTCGGGTGCACCCATCACCGATACCGCCGGCGCACCTCTCCAGAGCCGCGATGAGGCGGTGACTATGTTCGATATCGAGGGCACGCCATGATGCAACGTCTGCTTGCCGGCGCATTTCTCGTCATTGCGGGATTCGCGGCCCACCTGCCCGCGGTTGCCGAACCGTATCTCGCGGTGCAGGAGGGCTTCAAGTGCAATGTGTGCCACGTCAATCCCACGGGCGGCGGCTTGCGCAACAGCTTCGGCGTGCAGTACGCCAAACTGTTGATGCCGGCCCGGACCGACGTCGCGGCGCTCGACGCGTGGACCGGTCAGCTCGTCGACAACGTGCGGGTGGGCGGCGACTTGCGCGCCGCGTGGACCAACAACTCCGCCCCAAACACGGTGAGCCAATCGCAATTCGGGCTCGAACAGGTGCGCATCTACGGGGACGTCGCCATTATTCCCGATCGCCTCGGCTTTTACATCGATGAGCAAGTGGCGCCCAACGCCGCCCAGAACATGGAAGCGTACCTGCGCTACGGCAGCACCCATGAAGGATTATATTTCAAGGGGGGGCAATTCTACCTGCCCTTCGGATGGCGCTTGCAGGATCAAACCGCGTTCGTGCGTGAGGTGACCTCCATCAGCATGACCACGCCCGAGCAGGGCATCGAGGTGGGCTACGAACACGCCGCTTGGTCCGCGCAACTGGATTTGACGAATGTGCCCGCCGCCGGTGCGAATTCCAAAGCCGGACATCAATTCACGGGACAGGTGACCAACGTCCAACCGCATTGGCGATGGGGCCTCGCAGCCTCGGCGACGCAGTCGGACGTGGGCAACCGGCGTGTCGGAGGCGTGTTCGCCGGCTTGCGCACGGGGCCGATCGCGTGGCTGGGCGAAGCAGACCTGGTGCGCGACGAAAGCTTTCCCGGAGGCCGCACATTCGCAGCCGGATTGCTCGAGGCCGATTGGCGCATCATCAGAGGCCACAATCTCAAGGCGACGGTCGAATACTACGATCCCGACCGCAGCGTGCGCGAGGATCAAAGGGCGCGCTACAGTGTCGTCTACGAGTTCACGCCGATCCCGTTCGTTCAACTGCGTGCAGGGTATCGCCGGTATCGCGGAATTCCGCAAAGCAACGCCGAAAATCAGCGGCTGACCTTCTTCGAATTGCACGGATTCTTTTGATCGACACCTGTCGCCGGTCGACGACATTCCGGGCGATTGACCGCAGCGAGACGCGTGCCGCAGAATTTTGCGCCCCCATCACTAAGATGCGCGGGTCGGGAAACAAAGTCTGTGGAGGACTGCATGAACAAATCATTGGTGGTTGGATCCGTATTGGGAGCGATTGCGGTCACGGCAGGCGGCGCCATTGCCGGCTATCGAGTACTGGAGAAGCCCAGCGGCGCCGAGGTGATCAGCGCCAAGGAACTGGTCAAGACGGTCAAGACTCCGCGGCAGGAATGCCATGACGAGCAGGTGACGCGCACCAAGCCGGCAAAGGACACCAATCGGCTGGCGGGCACCGGCATCGGGGCCGTCGTCGGCGGCTTGCTCGGCCACGAGGTGGGCGGCGGCAATGGGAAAATCCTGGCAACCGTGGCCGGCGCGGCCGCCGGCGGATATGCCGGGAACAAGATCGAGCAGAAAGTTCAAGCGGGCGATACTTACACCGCCACCGAGCAGCGCTGTGTGACGGCGTATGACACGAGCCAAGTTCCGAACGGTTACGACGTGACCTATGTGCTGGACGGCAAGCATCACCACGTGCACATGGGGCACGATCCCGGCAAGACCATCCCCCTGAAGGACGGCCATATCATGGCGGGCAACAATTAGGAACCCATCCGGCGTATTTTGAGGCGGGGTTCCATCGGGACGGCTACACTACGGCCACGCCCCGATGGCGAAATTGGTAGACGCAACGGACTTGAAAATTGAGCGGCGGGCATGGAAACGGCCCGTTGAATCCCGCCAAATTCGGCGAACCCCCTGGGCCGCAAGCCCGAGGCAACGCCGAGCCAATCCAGCCCACGATGCGGCTGGCAGGTGTAGAGAGTGGACGGCGGGGACCTAAAAGAATTCACAGGAACTCTCACGGTCGTGGCGCATTCCAGACTCCAAACGCTGATGTTGGCGGCGGCGAAAGCCGTAGTGAGTACGAAAATCCGTTGGCCGCAAGGTCATGCCGGTTCGACCCCGGCTCGGGGCAC
>Ga0307516_10000171_pt1 | contig 82839 bp, 73 predicted proteins | sample 19_EM_MG_FD_203310 | JGI IMG/M metagenome (GOLD analysis project Ga0307516, IMG submission 203310) | Populus trichocarpa ectomycorrhiza microbial communities from riparian zone in the Pacific Northwest, United States - 19_EM | ecosystem: Host-associated > Plants > Roots > Unclassified | place... | reverse complement strand
GGCTCGATGAAATCAAGGCCGCCATCCCGAAGGACCGCAAGAACACCGTGGCTGACGACAACGGCAATGGTCGTCATTGACGAAACGCGGGAAGGCTTCGACGCGGCTGCGGTATCGTAAGAGACTTTATTCAGCATCCAAAAGACGGTTAGGGAGATTTTCACCATGGGGAAGGAAGGCTTCGCGCGGGTTGCGTTTGCCGCCATAATTGCGATGGGCTTGAGTGCCTGCGTTACGTTACCGCCCAACAGCCGGCGCTCGCCGCAGGATCCGTGGGAATCGTGGAACCGCGGGGTTTACAAATTCAATGACGTTCTCGATCGGGCGGTGGCCAAGCCGGTGGCACGCACTTACGTCAGGTTCGTTCCCCAACCCATCCGCACCGGTGTCACCAATTTCTTCGCCAACCTCGATACACCCACCGTCATGATCAACGATGCGCTGCAAGGAAAGCTCGTTGCAGCGGCGAACGATTTGGGTCGCTTCGCTCTCAATACTACCGTCGGCCTCGGGGGCATCCTCGATCCCGCCTCCTCCGCCGGGCTAGCACGCAACAACGAGGATTTCGGTCAAACGATGGGAAAATGGGGCGTGCACCCGGGGCCATTCGTCGAATTGCCGATCCTAGGGCCGTCGGACCTGCGGGATGCACCGGCCCGGGTGGTGGATTCTTACACGAACCCGCGGCAGTACATCAAGAACAACTGGGTCAAGTACGGCCTGTACCTGCCCTATTTGGTCGACCGCCGCGCCGAGCTGTTGCCGCTGGATGAGACCTTGTCGCACACCTACGATCCTTATGCCTTCGTCCGCGACGCCTACCTGCAGCGACGTGCTTACCTGGTATCCGACGGCAAGGTGAGCGATGAGGAATTGGTCGACCCGGGTGCCGACCTGCCGGTGGGCACTGCGCCCGCCGACGACAAACCGATCACGCCGAAACCCACCGCGCCCGAAAACCCGCCGCCGAACTAACTCGGCCGCAGGCCGACTAATTCGGCCGTCCGGCCGAATTGAACGCCGCGCACGCGGCAGTCAGTTGGCGGTGAACAACTCCTCGACCTCGCTCAAGCCCGCGAGTTGATGCAATTGTGCGGACATATTCTCGTAGCGCAACGCATGCTGCGACGCCTTCGCAATGCTCAGCCATTCGATGAGCAGTGCGAGACCTGAACTGTCGCTGTCCGTCACGCCGGCCAGATCGATGACCGCAGCGTGACCGCCTTCGATGGCGGCCGTGCCCAAGGGCAGCAATTTCGCGACCGTCGCGAATTCGAGCGATCCCACGATTCGCGCCCGCTCGCCCTCCAGGGATTCGAATGTCGCGATGCCGTTCCGGGACTTCTTCAAGCGCCCGTTCCCGGGGCCGCGCCGCGAATCTTGCCCTCGGTCTCCAGGCGATTGATGACCTCATCGAGACTCTTCTGCTGGATCTCCGCTCCGATATCCGTGCGGAAGCTCTTCACGTAGGAAATTCCCTCGATGACGACGTCCCAGGCCTTCCAGCCGGTCTCGGTTTTGCGGAGACTGAAATTGACCGGCACACTCTCGCCGGAGGACTTCTTCACTTCGGTCCGCACGGTTGCGCTTGCGTCGCCCGGGTCGCCCTTGTAGGGCAGGATGACAAAGCGGTCGGCCGTGAAATTGAGCAGAGCCGTGCCGTAGTTGCGCAACAGCGAATGGTAGAAGGCATCGACGAAACGTTTTCGCTGCTCGGGCGTCGCGGTGCGCCAAGCCTGGCCCAGCACCAGCCTTGCGGAGTATTCGCTGTCGAAGTTCGGCAGCAGCACGTTCGCCACCAACGCATCGAGCTTGGCCGGATCTTTCGCATATACCGGCCGATTCTTATCCAGTTCCGCCAGCATGCGTTTCGCCGAGTTCTCGACCAGCTCCTGCGGGCCCAGAGTGTTGGCCGGCGGAGCCGTAGCCGGGGGCGCTGCAGCTGGGGGCGCCGTCGCGGGAGCCTGCGCCTGCGCCGCTGCGGCCAAGCCAAGCGCCATGAACGACAGGCCACAGGCAATTGCCGTGCGCGCGGCCGTCGATCGATGCGCGGGGATGATTTTCATTTCGTTTTCTCCGGTGCGGCCTGCGAGTCCGATTTGGAAGGCGCGGGACTCGATTGCCCCGAGCCCTTCGCAAAATTCGCCAGGAACTGGCCGATCAAATTCTCGAGCACGAACGCAGACTGCGTAAAATCTATTTGATCCTTGTCCTTCAGATAAGTTTCAGCACCCCCGGCGGTCAGGCCGATGAACTTGCCGCCCAAGAGACCCTGTGTATAAATAGCCGCGTCGCTGTCCGTCGGAATCTGATTGTATTTTGCGTTCAGCCGCATCTGCACGACCGCCTTGTATTCCTTGGTATCGAAATCGATCTTCATGACGCGCCCGACTTCCACCCCCGACATCGAGACCGGGGCGCCCACCCGCAGATCCCCGATATTGTCGAATTTCGCGATTACGTCGAAGTGCGGGGGGCCGCCGAAAGAGATGCCGCGGGAAGTGGTCTGAGTCGTCAGGAAGAGCAACGCCGCGAAGCCGAGGACCACGAAGGCTCCGGTTCCGAGATTCAATGTATTGGACTTGCGCATAACCTAAGCCTCTTACAGAAATGCTGCCGTCAGCAAATAATCCAGAAACAGGACCACCACGGCCGACGTAACCACCGTGCGCGTGGTGGCGGTTCCGACCCCCGCCGCCGTGGGCGTCGCATAATAGCCCTCGTAAACCGCAATCAGGCTGCAGGCGACCCCGAAAATCGAGCTCTTGACGATGCCCTCATTGATGTCGGAAAGACCCACCCCGCCGCGCATCTGCGACCAGAAGCTGCCGGAATCGACGCCCATGATCTGAACCCCGATGAGCTGCGCCCCGTAGATGCCGATCAGGCTGAAGATGGCCGCGAGCAGCGGCATCGCAATCACGCCGCCCAGGAAGCGCGGTACGACGACGCGGGTGATCGGATCCACCGCCATCATCTCCATGGCAGACAGTTGATCGGTGGCGCGCATCAGCCCGAGCTCGGAGGCCAGGGCGGTCCCCGCGCGTCCCGCGAACAGCAGGGCGGTGACCACCGGCCCCAACTCCTTGACCAAGCCGATGGCTGCGGCAATCCCCAGCGAATCCTCGGAGCCGAATCGCTGCAGCAGCTGGAATCCCTGAAGACCAAGGACCATGCCGACGAACAGGCCGGAGAGCATGATGATGACCAGTGACAGCGCACCCGAATTGAAAATCTGCGCGACGATCAGATCGAACCGCAGCAGAGCGCTCGGCGTCACGACGATCATCCGCAGCAGGAAGCGGACCACCGCACCCAACCCGATCAGCGAGTCGATCAGACTTCGCCACAGCTCCTTGATGAGGTTCAAAGATCCTCGCCGCGCGCCAAAAGCTGGCCGTAATAATCGGAAGCGGGATAGTGAAATGCCACCGGTCCGTCGGGCAGACCGCCGACGAATTGCCGCACGACTTCCGACGGATTCGCCTTGAGTTCGGCCGGCGTACCGCGTGCCACCACCTTGCCCGCCGACAGCAGGAACAGATTGTCGGCGACGCTGGAGATTTCCTTGACGTCGTGCGAAACCACGATGCTGGTCAATCCCAGGGTGTCGTTCAGGCGGCGAATGAGGCGCAGTATCACGCCCAGGGAAATCGGATCCAGACCCACGAAGGGCTCATCATAAATGAGGATTTCCGGGTCCATCACGATGGCCCGCGCCAGCGCCACCCTGCGGCTCATTCCTCCGGAGAGTTCCGACGGCATCAAGCCGGCGGCGCCCCGTAGACCCACCGCCTCCAGTTTCGTGAGCACCAGCTGCCGGATGAGGCGCTCGGGGAGATCCGTATGCTCGCGTATCGGAAACGCCACGTTCTCGAACACGCTGAAATCGGTGAGCAACGCGCCGTTTTGAAACAGCATGCCCATACGTCGGCGCAGGGCGTACAAATCCGCGCGCTTCAAGTTGCGCATGTCCTCTCCAGCCACATGGATCGAGCCGGAATCGGCGCGAACCTGGCCGGTGACCAGCCGCAGCAAGGTGGTCTTGCCGGTGCCGCTCGGTCCCATGACCGCGGTCACCTTGCCGCGCGGGATGTCCATGTCGAGATCGTCGAAGATCGGGCGGCCGCCGACGGCATACCTCAATTTTCGGATCTCGACGATGGGGGAATCTTGGTTCAATTGTGCCGGAGGGGCTCCGCACCACGGGGATACGGAGCCACGTCGGGACCTTTTAACTTACGCCGCGGACTTTTCCATCGAAGGCTGGTACGTGCCGCCGGCAGCGAGGCTGTTCATCTTCGCACGCACCGCCAGCGCCTGCTGACCGGCCGTGAGGGTCGTCGCCTTCCCGCCCCAGGCATTGAGAGCGTACTCCTGCAGCGCACGTCCATAACTGAAGGTGAGCGCCCACGGCAGTGCGCCTTTGGCATTCATCAGGCTCAAGTGCAGCGTCGCCTCGGTGGGACTCTGTCCCCCGGAGAGAAAAGCAATGCCCGGTACCGCGGACGGCACCCGGCGCTTCAAGGTCCGCACAGTGGCCTCCGCCACCTGTTCCGGCGACGCGCGCTGCGCGCACTTCTTTCCCGCAATCACCATGTTCGGCTTCAAGATCATGCCCTCGAGGTAGATGCGGGCCGCAAACAAATGCGAGAAAATCCTGTCAAGGACGACGTTCGTGACCTCCTCGCAGCGCTCCAGAGTATGGGCGCCGTCCATCAGTACTTCTGGCTCGACAATGGGCACGATGCTCGCTTCCTGGCATATGGCGGCATAGCGTGCCAGAGCCTCGGCGTTGGCATCGATCGCATACGAGGTGGGTATTCCGGATCCGATGTCGATCACGGCTCGCCACTTCGCGAAGCGGGCGCCCAGTTTGTAGTACTCGGCCATCCGCTCTCGCAGGCCATCGAGTCCTTCGGTGATGGTCTCGCCGGGAAATCCGGCGAGCGGCTTGGCGCCGGTGTCGACTTTGATTCCAGGAATCATCTTGTTCTTGGCCAGGTACGTGGGGAACGGGATGCCGTCTGTAGTCTTCTGACGTATCGTTTCGTCGTACAAGATGACGCCGCTGATGTACTGGCTCGTGTCGGGCGCCGTGAAGAGCATTTCGCGGTAAGCGCGCCGATTTTCCTCGGTCGATTCCAGCTTGATGGTGTTGAAACGTTTGGCGATGGTGCTCGTGCTTTCGTCCGCAGCCAATATTCCTCGTCGGTTCGCGACCATCGCGTGGGCGGTCGCGGCTAACTCTGTGGTGTTCATGCGGAAGTCTCTCGCTTCTGTCGTCGGTGATACAAACTACGGTGAAATAACCCGTCGATAATAACAAAATCAGCTCTGTGCCGCCTGCGGTCGCGGCCGCGCGAAATACTCAGACAGGCTCCCGGGTGGACCTTGGCGATAAATAGGACTAAACTAGTCCACATCAAGTTCCTCTAGGAAACACTCCTATGTTGCGAATGGGCAAGTTGACGGACTACGCGACGGTGGTCCTCGCCAGTTTAGCGCAAGATCCCTCGCGTCACCGCGCTGCCGCGGATCTTGCCGCCAGCACGCGGCTCAACCGACCGACGGTAAGCAAGGTGCTGAAAGGTCTGCAGCGCGCCGGCATGGTGATCTCTTCGCGCGGCGCCCACGGCGGCTACAAGCTCGCTCGCCGGCCGGAGAATATCACGGCGACTCAGATCCTGGATGTATTCGAGGGGCCCATTGCCATCACCGAATGCAGCGGTGCATCGAGCCGATGCGGCATCGAGCGTCAGTGCCGTGTCGGCGCCGGATGGCAAAGGGTGAATGCCGCCATCCGGCGTGCCCTGGATGATGTGACGCTGCATCAACTCGCCGGATTGGATTCGGCCGAGGTGCGCCTGGCACCGCTCGCGGCCCCGACGGCACGCGTGCCCACCCGCTTGGGCGCTCCTCAATCGTAACGTTTTCGCTCAATGGAAATACTCGTGTCCACTAAAACTCAAGACGTAGAAGCCCTGATCAATCAGAAGTACCGGCATGGATTCGTGACCGACATCGAGTCCGACAGCCTGCCTCCCGGACTCGACGAGGACGTGGTCGCGGCAATATCGCTCAAGAAGAATGAACCGCAATTCCTGCTCGATTGGCGCTTGAAGGCGTTCCGTCACTGGAAAACCATGCGCGAGCCGGTCTGGGGGCACGTGCACTACAAGCCCATCGACTACCAGGATATTTCCTATTATTCGGCGCCGCGCGCACCGCTGAACGCGCCGAAGAGCCTCGATGAGGTCGACCCGAAGCTGCTGGCCACGTACGCGAAGCTCGGCATTCCGCTGCATGAACGTGCGCGTTTGGCCGGCGTCGCGGTCGATGCGGTATTCGACAGCGTGTCGGTGGCCACCACGTTCAAGGACAAACTCGGCAAGGCCGGCGTCATCTTCTGCTCCTTCTCCGACGCGGTCCGGGACCATCCGCAGCTCATCGAGCGCTATCTTGGCACGGTCGTGCCGGCGGGCGACAATTTCTTTGCCGCGCTCAACTCCGCCGTGTTCTCGGACGGTTCGTTCGTATACGTGCCGGCGGGCGTGCGCTGCCCGATGGAGTTGTCGACGTACTTCCGCATCAATGCCGCGAAAACGGGCCAGTTCGAGCGGACCCTGATCATCGCCGCCGAAGGGGCTTCCGTGAGCTATCTGGAGGGCTGCACCGCGCCCATGCGCGACGAAAATCAATTGCACGCGGCAGTGGTCGAATTGGTCGCGCTGGACGATGCGCGGATCAAGTATTCCACCGTGCAGAACTGGTACCCGGGCGACGAGAACGGCCTCGGCGGAATTTACAATTTCGTCACCAAGCGCGGCGAGTGCCGCGGACGCGGCTCCAAGATTTCCTGGACGCAGGTGGAAACCGGCTCCGCCATCACCTGGAAATACCCGAGCTGCGTGCTCAAGGGCGACAACTCCGTCGGCGAATTCTATTCGGTCGCGGTCGCCAACAATTATCAGCAGGCCGACACCGGCACCAAGATGATTCACATCGGACGCAACACCAAGAGCACCATCGTCTCGAAAGGAATATCGGCCGGTCATGCCGAAAACACCTACCGCGGACTCGTGAAGATCCTGCCGAGCGCCGAGGGGGCGCGCAATTTCACGCAATGCGACTCCCTGCTGATGGGTCCGAAATGCGCGGCGAACACCTTCCCGTACATGGAGGTCAAGAATCCGAGCGCCACGGTCGAGCACGAGGCCAGCACGTCGAAGATCGGCGAAGATCAGCTGTTCTACTGCCTGCAGCGCGGCATCTCCACCGAGGACGCGGTCAACATGATCGTCAGCGGCTTCTGCAAGGTGGTGTTCAAGGAGCTGCCGATGGAATTCGCCGTGGAAGCCCAAAATTTATTGAGCGTGAGTCTGGAAGGCGCGGTCGGTTAACGGCGCGAAGCGCCCCCTAATGTTCGGGGTCCGCGGCGGACCCCGTTGGAGTTGGCCGTGAGGCCATGAGGAAGTATGCTGAAAATTACCGATTTGAGCGCCCGTGTGGCGGGCAAGGAGATCCTCAAGGGCGTCAATCTCGAGGTCAGGGCCGGCGAGATCCACGCCATCATGGGACCCAACGGGTCGGGGAAGAGCACGCTCGCCCAGGTGCTCGCGGGCCGCACCGACTATGAAGTGACCGGCGGGTCCGTCACCTTCGAGGGCCAGGACCTGCTGGCGCTGGCCGCCGAGGAGCGCGCGCGCGCCGGCCTTTTTCTGGGGTTCCAATATCCCGTTGAAATACCGGGCGTGAACAACGTGTACCTGCTGAAAGCGGCGCTCAATGCCAAGCGCAAGGCGGCGGGCCAGCCCGAGGTGGATGCCTACGAGTTCCTGGCGCTCATCAAGCAGAAGATGAAGCTCATGCACATGAGCGAGTCATTCTTGTCGCGCGGCGTGAACGAGGGCTTTTCCGGCGGCGAGAAGAAGCGCAACGAAGTCCTGCAGATGCTGGTCTTGGAGCCCAAGCTCGCCATCCTCGACGAGACCGACTCGGGCCTCGACATCGACGCCCTCAAGATCGTCTCGATGGGCGTGAACAGCCTGCGCGATCCAAACCGCGCCGTGGTGCTGGTCACCCATTACCAGCGGCTGCTCAGCTACATCGTGCCGGACCACGTCCACGTGCTATCCGGCGGCCGCATCCTGAAATCGGGCGACCGCTCGCTCGCCTTGGAACTCGAACGACGCGGCTACGATTGGGTGCAACAGGAGACGAGGGTCGCATGACGTCCGCACCGCACGCTGCGGCGGCTCCGCCGCCGTCCCCCGCGCTGCGCGCCTTCGAGGCGCAATGGCTGGCGCGCGACGCGACGCAGTCGGGCGACTCGACGCAGTCGGACCCGCTCACGGTGCTCCGCCAGAAGGCCATGCAGCGCGTGATGCGGCTGGGCCTGCCCACCGCGCGCGACGAAACCTGGCGCTACACGAATCTGCGCCACCTGACGTCGCACGGGTTTGTCGACGCCCCGAAGGGCGCGCCCGGCGTGTTGCAGCCCACCGCGTCTCTGTCATTGGTCGGCGTCGACGCGTTGGCCGCGACCGTGCTCATGATCAACGGTCATCCGGTGCTGCCTGACGGCACTGACGCATTCTTTAATGGTATTGAAATCACCAGCTTACGAGATCTTTCTCGAACGGATCCCGCATTGGTCGCGGCGCATCTCGAACCGCTGTCGGATGCCGATCAGTCGCGCTGGGCACTCATCAACACGGCGCTCTTTCAGGATGGCCTGTATCTCAAGGTGACGGGCAAGGTGAAGACGCCGTTGGTCATCCTGCACGTGTCGACGGCCGAAGGCGCGAACCAGATCGCGCATCCGCGGGTCATCATCGAGGCCGTACCGGGCTCGAGCGCCACCATCATCGAGCATCACGTGGAGCAAGGCACGCATCGCCCGCTGTGCAACTCGGCCACTCACGTCGCGGCCGGCCGGGATTCGAAGCTCGAGCACTACCGTGTCTTCGCGACCAGCGCCGGCGCCGAGCACATCGATTCACTGACCCTGCGGCTCGGCGGCAACAGCCTATGCAAACAATTCACCATCGCGCTGGGCGGCGGACTGGTGCGCACCTCGCTCGAGGCGGATCTGTGCCAGCCCGGAGCCTATCTGGACGCCTATTCGTTGTTGGTGGGACATGAAGATCGCCACGTGGACTGCGTCAATATTGCAACTCATAGCGCGCGCGAGACCCGCAGCCGGCAGACCGCGCGGGCGATCGCGAGCGGCACCAGCCGAGTCGTGTTCAACAGCAAGGTCGTGGTCAATGCCGGCGCGGCTCAGGCCGACTCGCAGCAGTCCTGCCGCGGCCTGCTCCTCTCGCCGTCTGCCGAGATCGATACGCGGCCGCAGTTGGAGATCCATGCGGATGAGGTGAAATGTTCGCATGGCGCCACCACCGGCCGCCTCGATCCGGACATGCTGTTCTACATGCTGTCCCGCGGACTGGACCGCGAGACGGCGCAGAGCCTGCTGGTTTATGCCTTCCTCGCCGATGTGCTGACCGGCATGTCGGTTCCATCGGCCCGATCCGCGATCGAGGATGCCCTGATTGCGCAGTTGCCGGATTCTCAAATCCTAAATAAATTCAGATGAAAAACATAGCGTTAGTTAATAATTCTCGATTTGATGTTATATCCCTGCGCAAGGACTTTCCGGTGCTTGCGCGCCTGATTCGCGGCAAACCGCTCGCCTATCTGGACAATGGCGCATCGGCGCAGCGGCCAACGGCCGTCATCGGCGCAGTCGACGACTACGAGCGCCGTCACCACGCGAACATTCACCGCGGCGTGCATACGCTCAGCCAGGAAGCGACCGGCCTGTACGAAGCGGCGCGCGACAAGGCGCTTGCGTTTCTGCATGCCGCTTCGCGGCACGAAATCATCTTCGTGCGCGGTACCACCGAAGCCATCAACCTGGTCGCGCAGAGCTACCTGCGGCCCATTCTGAAAGCCGGCGACGAAATTCTCATCACTCATTTGGAACATCACGCGAACATCGTCCCTTGGCAATTGGTCTGCGAACAAACCGGCGCCAAGCTGGTCGTGGCTCCGATCGATGAGCGCGGTGAAGTTCACGCGGAAGCCGTCGAAGCGCTGATGTCAGACAGGACCCGTTTGTTTGCCTGCGCGCACGTCTCGAATGCCTTGGGAACGGTGCTGCCGGTGCGGCGATTGATGGCGGCGGCCAAGGCGCGCGGGATCACGACGCTGATCGACGGCGCGCAGGCGGTTCCCCACATGAGCGTCGACGTTCAGGACCTGGGCTGCGATTTCTATGCGTTTTCCGGGCACAAGCTGTTCGGTCCCACCGGTATCGGCATCCTCTACGGCCGTGAGTCGCTGCTGGAGCGCATGCCTCCCTGGCAGGGCGGCGGCGATATGATCCTGACGGTGACCTTTCGAAAGACGACTTACAATACCCTGCCCTACAAGTTCGAGGCCGGCACGCCCAACATCTCGGGCGCGATCGGGTTGGGGGCGGCGATCGACTACCTGAGTGCTCTGGACCGGGAGGGAGCGCACGCTCATGAGCACGCCCTGCTGCTGTACGCATCCGAGACGTTGGGCAAGATCGAGAGATTGCGCATCATCGGGACGGCACGCGACAAGGCCAGCCTGGTCTCCTTCGTGGTCGAGGGCGTGCATCCCCACGACCTCGGTACCATTCTCGACGAGGACGGCATCGCCGTGCGCACGGGACATCACTGCGCCATGCCGGTGATGGAGCATTTCAAGGTGCCGGCCACGGCGCGTGCCTCGTTCGCGTTCTACAACACGTTCGAGGAGATCGACCGGCTGAGCGCGGGCATACGGCGCGCCCGGTCGATATTCGCTTGAGATGTGCAAGCGGGACACGCAAGAACAGGATGCAAGCGCGAGGACATGATGGAGTTGAATGATCTGTATCGGGACGTGATTCTCGATCACAACCGTCGACCGCGGAACTTCGGCGTGCTCGAGTCCGCCGACGCGCGCGTCGAAGGCTTCAATCCCCTATGCGGCGATCGGTTGACGGTGCAGCTCAAGATGGCGGGCGACGCGATCGCGGACATCCGTTTCGAAGGCCAGGGCTGCGCCATATCGACCGCGTCGGCCTCGCTGATGACCGAAGCGGTCAAGGGCAAGAGCCGCACCGACGCGCTTGCGCTGTTCGAGCGGATCCACAGTCTGTTGACCGACGATGCCGCGCCCAGCGACGAACTCGGCAAACTGGCCGCGCTTTCCGGCGTTCGCGAGTTCCCGGCGCGCGTCAAATGCGCGAGTCTATGCTGGCACACGCTTGCCGCCGCCTTGAAGGCCCCAGACCCCACGCACCTGAACGCCGTATCGACGGAGACGGATTGAGGAACAATGCATTCTTACGAAAATGAACCCATTGTCGTGCAGCGCGACGTCAAGGCCATCGCCATACCGGCCGGCGTCGAAGTCAATCTGAAGCTGGGCGCGGTCGGCTACATCACTCAGGCATTGGGCGGCAGCTTCACGGTATACATCGATGGAAACCTGTTCCGCATCGCCGGGCATGATGCGGACGCAATCGGCAAGACGGCGGCCGTCGCACCCGAGGTGCCGCCCGGTGCTTCCGATGAGGACGTCAAGGGCATCATCTGGGAGCAGCTCAAGACTTGCTACGACCCCGAGATCCCGGTAAACATTGTCGACTTGGGACTGGTGTACGAGTGCGAAGTCACCAGGAACGACGATGCGACCCGCAGCGTCGATATCAAAATGACCTTGACCGCGCCCGGCTGCGGCATGGGCGAGATTTTGGTGCAGGACGTCCGCGGCAAGGTCGAAATCATTCCGACGGTGGCACGAGCCAACGTGGAATTGGTCTTCGACCCGCCCTGGAGCCAAACCATGATGTCGGACGAGGCGCGGCTGCAAACCGGCATGATGTGAGGACGACGAAGTGATTCTGAGTGACGAACGAGCACACCATTCGTGAAATGGATCGACGTGGGACCCACAGCCGACTTGCAAGACGGCGAGGCGATTTCCATTCCGGTAGGCCGGCGCATGATTGCCGTGGTGCGCACCGGTGAGCAATACTTCGCCATCGAGGACGTCTGCACTCATGACGGCGCCGAATTGACGGGGGGCGACATCGAAGGCACGGAAATCATCTGCCCGCGGCATGGAGCGCGCTTCTGCTTGCGCACCGGTCAAGCGCTTTCGCCGCCGGCCTACGAGCCGGTACGGGTATTCGAAACCAAAGTTTCCGACGGACGGTTGTGGGTACGCTCAGGCTGACTCTGCTGCGGCATGGCCAGGCACAGGCTGTGGATAGTTGTTCCGACGACTTCGAACGCCTGCTCACGCACCGCGGGATGATCGAGGCGAAGGAGATGGCGGCGCGCATCGTGCACCGGGACCTGATACCGGACCTTATCCTGACGAGTCCGGCCGAGCGGGCCTGGACGACGGCATCGATCGTGGCCGGCATTTGCGAACTCGAGGGCAAGCAGATTCGGTGCGCCCGCGAGCTGTATCTGGCGACTCCCGAAACCGCCTGGCGGGTCCTGACGGGGCGAGATTTCGGGGTAAAGCATCTCATGGTCTGCGGCCATAATCCCGGCCTCAGCCAGATCGCCAGCCGCCTGGGCCCCAAGCCGCAGCCGCGCGATCTGCCGACCGCCGGCATCGCCACCGCGGTCTGGAGCCGCGGCGGCTGGACGAAAATTCAACCCGAGACGGCGAGCTTGTGCGAGCTGGACGACCCGGAGAGCATGGCCGATCTTTGGGCCTAGGTTTGATCCCGCTGCAGCCGCATCAGACGCCGTCGATCGCGCTTGTCGGGTCTTTCGTCGGGGCGGGGCCGGGAGATTTGCGCCAACCGCTGCTGCTCCCGCAACCGCGCGCGCCGCTCCGCGCTCCCGGCGGTCTCGAGGTAGTGCGTCTGCGCTTCCGCGGCGGGACCGCGCCGCTCTGGAAGGCCCAACACCTCGAACTCTGCGACGATACCCTGAAGCGACAGACTCAAGCGGTCGCCGATGCGCACCCGATGCGCGGGTTTCACCCGCTCGGCGTTCAAGTGAACCTTGCCGCCGGCAATGGCAGCGGTGGCCAGGCTTCGCGTCTTGTAAAACCGGCAATGCCACAGCCATTTGTCCAATCGGCGAACATCGGTTTCGTCCATATGACGGCTATAATAGCCGGATGAGCGCCCTCGAAGAATTCCGTGCCCGGCTCGGCAAAGACACCCAGGCGCTCGACGCGGCCGGATTGCTCAAGCGCGAACGCATCATCGGCTCGGCCCAGGGGCCGGTGGTAACGCTTGCCGACGGCCGGGAGATGGTGAATCTCTGCGCGAACAACTACCTTGGACTCGCCAACCACCCGGCCGTGGTCGCGGCCGCGCACAATGCGCTCGATCGTTACGGCTACGGCGTGGCCTCGGTCCGCTTCATCTGTGGGACGCAACAGGTGCACCGGGAACTCGAGGAGCGATTGAGCGCCTATCTGTCCATGGAGGACGCCATTCTCTATTCGTCCTGCTTCGATGCGAACGGCGGTTTGTTCGAAACGCTGCTGGACGATCAGGATGCGGTCATCAGCGACGCCTTGAACCACGCGAGCATCATCGATGGCATTCGGCTCTGCAAGGCCCGCCGGCTGCGCTACGCCAACAACGACATGAATGAGCTCGAGCAGGCCTTGAAGGACTCGCAGGATGCCCGGGTTCGCCTCATCGCGACCGACGGAGTGTTCTCGATGGATGGCTCGATCGCCAAACTCGACGCCATCTGCGGCCTGGCGGATCGCTATGGAGCCCTGGTCATGGTGGACGATTCGCATGCCACCGGATTCATCGGTGCACGCGGCCGCGGCTCGCACGAGCTGCGCGGCGTGATGGAACGGATCGACATCATGACCGGTACGTTCGGCAAGGCGCTGGGCGGCGCGAGCGGCGGCTACGTCGCGGCGCGCAAGGAGATCGTCGGCTGGCTGCGGCAGCGCTCACGCCCGTACCTGTTCTCGAACAGCATCGCCCCCCCGGTCGCGGCCGCCACCCTGAAGGTCCTCGAGATTCTCGAGAGTTCCCCCGAACTGCCGGAGCGGGTACACGGCAATGCGCGCCACTTCCGTCGGCAAATGCAGGCATTAGGGTTCGATCTGCTGCCCGGTGAACATCCCATCATTCCCGTCATGCTGGGGGACGCCCCGCTCGCGGTGCGCCTGGCCGAACAAGTTCAAGCCGACGGCATCTACGTCGTCGCCTTTGCATTCCCGGTCGTGCCGCATGGCAAAGCGCGGATTCGCACTCAGATGAGCGCGGCGCACACCACGGCGCAGCTGGACCGCGTGGTCCAAGCCTTCGGCCGCGCCGGCCGCCATCTCGGGATCATTTCGTGATCGATCCCGGCATCATCGAACCGGGCACCCCTCGACTACCAAGGACCGAATGAATGAAAGCGCTCGTCAAGGCAAGGGCCGAACCCGGCATCTGGATGCAGGACGTTCCCGAACCCGCGGTGGGCCACAACGATGTGCTCATCAAGATTCACCGTTCCGCCATCTGCGGCACCGACATGCACATCTACAACTGGGATGCGTGGGCGCAGAAGACCGTGCCGGTGCCAATGGCCGTGGGCCATGAATACGCCGGTGAGATCGTCGAGATGGGCAGCGAGGTGCGCGGCTTCGAGACCGGCGACCGGGTGTCCGGCGAGGGCCATATCACCTGCGGTCATTGCCGCAATTGCCGCGCCGGGCGGCGCCATTTATGCCGCAACACATCCGGCGTGGGCGTGAATCGCCCCGGCGCCTTCGCCGAATACTTGACCATCCCGGCCGCCAACGTATTCAAACTGCCGGCGGCCATCGACGATGAGATCGCCTCGATACTCGATCCATTCGGCAACGCCACCCACACCGCCCTCGCCTTCAACGTGGTCGGCGAGGACGTGCTCATCACCGGGGCCGGCCCCATCGGCATCATGGCGGTGGCGATCGCGCGCCATTGCGGCGCGCGGCACGTCGTCATCACCGACGTGAACGATTATCGGCTGAAGTTGGCGGCCGCCATGGGTGCCTCGAAGGCGCTCAACGTATCGCGCGAATCGCTGGACGGCGCGATGCGCGAGCTCGGCATGGAAGAGGGCTTCGACGTGGGTTTCGAAATGTCCGGCAACGCCACGGCCTTTCGCGAAATGCTGCGCACCATGAATCATGGCGGCAGCATCTCGATGCTCGGCATCCCGCCCGGCGAGACGGCCATCGACTGGAATGACGTCATCTTCAAGGGACTGGTCATCAAGGGAATCTACGGGCGCGAAATGTTCGAGACCTGGTACAAGATGTCGAGCATGCTGCAGAGCGGCTTGAACGTGCGCCCCGTCATCACGCATCGCCTCGGTGTGAACGACTATCTCGAAGGTTTCGAGATCATGAAATCCGGAAAATCGGGCAAGGTCATCCTCGATTGGGCGGCCCTGTAGCGCCGCGACAATCGGGGCACCGCGCCGCGGGAGATTCACTGTGCGCTTCAGGTCGTTGCTGGTCTTGGTCGCGTCGGGATTGGCCGCCCTGTTCGTCGTTCTGAACTGGCGGGTATTCGCCGGGCCGGCAAAAGTGAACCTGCTCCTGACCTCGGCGGAGGTACCGGTGGGAGTGCTCATGCTGCTGCTATTCGCCCTTGCCCTTCTCGTTCTGTGGATCCTCGTGGGAGGCTGGCAGGGAACCTTGCTCATGGAGTTCCGGCGGCAAACGAAGGAACTGCAGGCGCAGCGGCTTCTTGCCGAGAGCGCCGAGGCGTCGCGCTTCACCGAGTTGGGAACGCTGATCCGCGAGGAGATCGCGAAACTGCGCACCGAGCTTCAGGAGACGGAGCATTCGATCGCCGCCACTCTGGGAGAGATGGACGACCGGCTGCGCAAACGCTAGCCGCTAACTAGATCCCTTCGGCGAAGTCGTCGTCGTCCAGGGCCCAGGTGATTTGCGCGGAAGTGCCCCCGTTGGGCGTGGACGCGAGCGTGAATTGTCCGCCGGTCATGTCGGCCCGTTCGCGGATATTGCGGATTCCCGATCCGTGCAATCGGGAGGGATCGTCCGTGAGGGTCTTGATCCCGCTGCCGTCATCGCGAACCTCGAGGCTCAATACGGAAGCGTCGCGCTTGAGAGTGACCCACACGGTGCCGGCATCCGCATGCTTGGCCGCGTTATTGAGCAACTCCTGCACACAGCGGTACAGATGCGTCGAGATTCTTTTGGGTATTTCGCCGTTCTGAGCGGTGATTTCGGCGCGCACGGTGAGCGTGGGATAGATCTCCGCAAAACCGCGGCAAAACCAGCTGGTCGCGGAGGCCGCCCCGAGGGTGTCCAGCATCTGCGGCCGCAGATTCATCGATATGGCGCGTATGCCGTCCGCCGTTTCATGGATGCGCTGCACCGCCATGGTCAGCACGCTCTCGGGACTTCCGAGATTGCCCCGCTGCACCATGATGATGGCGCGTTCCAGGGTGTATTTGATGGCGCTCAGCGACTGACCGACCGAGTCGTGCAGTTCGAGGGCGATGCGCCGGCGCTCGACTTCCTGCGCCTGGATCAATTGTTCGGAGAGCAGCGCCAGATTGTTGCGCGAAGCCCGCAGTTCGAGTTCCGCATGCTCGCGCCGGGCGACCTCATTGCGCAATTCGCGGTTGGATTCGTGCAACTCGCTGGTGCGAAGCTGTACGCGCGACTCCAGGTCCAGATTGAGGTTCTCGAGAGCCCGCTGCGCGCGGCGCAATGCGGACACATCGGTGACCACCAGCACGTTGCGCGCATCCTTGGCCTGAGCCGCCGTGTCCTCGCCGGCGCGCATCGGACGCAGCACGTACTGCAGCGTCCGATCGGAATCGGAGGTATACGCTTCGAACTCCTGCGCATGGCCGTTGCGCAGCTTGGGCCATGCCGCTCGCATCCCGCGCGCGACCTCGCAATCCGCACCGGAGCACGCCGGATGCAGGACCGAGTGCACACTCTTGCCGATGACGCCGCTGACCGATCCGAGCCCCCAATGCTCGACCACGCGATTCGCGCGCAGCACGATGCCGTCGGGATCGAGGAGGCATACCATGGCGGTGAGCGCGTCCACGGTGAATTCCCACTCATGCTTCGCCTTTTCGATCGCCGCAAGGCGCTCGTGATCGGACGGCGATTTCAACGGCGTGGTCAAGATATCAGCGTGTTCAGTCCGCAGCCTGCGGCACCGCGCCGGCGCGCCGGAAGCGGGTGCGCGTTTGATACACGAACTGCCAATCGCTGTAGCTGGCCGCATCCTTGAACGCGTCCTCATTCGTTCTGAAGCCCGCCTTCTTGATCGGGACCTGCGTGGAACTGCTGGCGATCCCGGTAATCCCCAGCATATCGACGCGAATGATGTTCCAGTCCTGGGCGCCCGTCATGGGGTCGTTGTAGAAGCGGCGCAGATGGTGGCGCGGTTCCGGCCCGCGCTTGTCGTCCAGCAGGTCGCCGATTTCCTGCGGATATTGACGACCGACCTTGTAATACGAGGCGACCGCACGTTCAAAGTCGTGACCAATGAACAGCAGTTCCTCTTCACGTTCGCGCTGCGCCTGCGTGCGCCAGACGACCCCCACGGCCGACAGCGCCACGCCAAGGACCACGATGGCGATCAGCAAGCCAATGTAGGTAAACCCCGCTGCCTTGGCAAAGGTCCTCGTGCAGCTTGCCGGAATGGCCATACGGCTTACCAGCTGACGAATGGGGATCCGTCGGCAGCGTTCTCCGGCGAACCGCTGTGGATGTCGCGCACGCCGGGATGATCCGGGTCGTCCGACTCGACCACCAGCCAGCTTTCGGCAGACTTCGTGAAAGGGTCCACGGGCACGCTGCGAATGTAGTGCTTCTCGGCCAGCGCCGCCAGAGCCTCCGGATACTGTCCGAGATCGCCGTAGTACCGGTCGATGGATTCCCGTATCGTCGACAAATCACGGCGCAGCACGGTCTCCTTGGAGCGCTGCACGGTACGAAAGTAACGCGGCACCGCGATGGTCAGCAGCACACCGATGATGCTCATGACCACCAGCAGCTCGATCAAGGTGAATCCGCGCCGCCGTGCCGATTTTGCCGAGTTACCAGTCACGATACGCTACCCCGTTGATGCCCTTTCCCTGCGCCAGGGTATACACATCGAACACATCGTCCCCCGGCTGCGGATCCGACGGCGGACTCTTGGAACTGCGCAGTCCCCATGTATCCGCAGCGGCCACGGTGGCATCGGGAAACATCGGATCGCGCGGCACCCGCCGCAGGAAGTACATCATGGTCTTCTTTTCGTTCTGAATGTCCTCGACGCCGTCCACCAGAACCTGCAAGTTCGGCGGGTAGCCCGAATCGTCCAGTTCCATTTTGATGTGACCCGTGTCCGCCGCCTCCTTGTAGGCATCGATGGCATTGCGCAATATCCGCAAGGATTGATGCAATTCGGACTCGCGCTCGCGCTGCGCCTCGAGCCGCACCAGCGGCATGGCGGCGCTCGTGAGCACGCCGATGATGGCTACCGTGACCACCAATTCGATGAGTGTAAACCCGCGCGCGCGCATGGCAGTCACATCACGGTTTGATGGCGACGCTCAATGGCTGCGACGCCGCATTCGCCATCGCTGCCCCCGAAGGCCCCACCGCGGACACCTGCGCCGAGATCGAACTCGCCCCGCGCGCCGTGAGCGCTTTGAAGCGCAGCTGCATCAGGCTGCCTTCGCCTTGGATGGGATCCTCGGACGCCACCACGTCCAACTGCGCACCTCCGCTTTTCGCGTCGACGGTCGGACTGCCCGCGCTCGACGGCACCAAATCCCCCGCGGTCGCGCTCATGAGTTGCAGCGCGGTGGAGTCGAATCGAAGTTGGCCGCGCATACGGCTGATCCCGATGTCGGTTGCGACGCGCACGGTGACCTCGAATTCCTCACCCACCTTGGTTTCGTTGGGTCCGTCGATCGTCACCGTGGGATGCGGCGGCGGACCGGGAGGCGCGGCCGGCGGCGCTGCGGGCGTGGTCGCAGACGGAGCGACCGGTTGCGCGACCGACGGCCGGGGCCCGGTCGTCGGCAGGCCTGCCCCGCCCCCGACTGTACCCTCGCCGGCTGAGGCACCGCCCGACGAACCGTTGTCGAAGCCGCCGCCCCCGCCGAACGGCGTGCTGCGCGAGCGGGTTTCGGTGCCGTAGAAGAATTCGGTCGAATCGGAAGCCGCGCGCGCCTGAGTGCGGATGATGTGCGGCGTGACCGACAGCACGACTTCGTTTTTCTCCCGGTCGGAGCTGTGCGATCCGAACAGCCGTCCCACGATCGGAATTTGGCTCAACCCCGGAATTCCGGCGGCGTTGCGCGTATCGGAATCCTGAATCAGGCCGGCCAGGATTTGCGTCTCGCCGTCCTTGAGGCGCAAGAGGGTGTTGGCGTTGCGCGTGCCGATGGTGTACGCCGTCGTTCCTTGCGGGGTGGTTATCGTGTTGGTAATGGAGCTGACCTCCAACCCCACCTTGATGGCCACATCGCCGTCCAGATAGATCGTGGGCTGAACCTCCAGGGTCAGGCCCACGTCGAGGTACTGCACGCTGCTGCTGCTTGCGCTGCCGGTGCCGGTGCCGATCAGCGCGACACTGGTGGTGATCACCGGCACCCGGCTGCCGATCAGAATCTTGGCCTTTTCCTTGTTGCGGGCCCGGATGCGCGGACTTGCCAGGGTGTTGGTGTTGCCCACCGTCTGCAGTGCATTCGCGGTGAGGCTCACCGAGGAGACTTTGATGGTATCGGCATTCTGGTGGCTCAAATCCGACAGAACGAGCCCGGACGCCCCACCCGTGGTAGCCGCCCCGGCAACCGATGAGGCGCTGGCCGAGAAGGAGCTGGGGGGAGTGATTCCAAGATTGAGCAGCTTGCTGCGGGCGATCTCGAGCACTTCGACTTCGATCAGCACCTCAGGCTCCGGCACGTCGATCGAGGCCACCAGTTTCTCGGCCATGCGCACGGTGTCCGGCGTATCGCGCATTACGACGACGCTGGTGCGCTCGTCGACGTACAGGGTCTTGGCGCCGAGCATCGACTTCAGCATGCTTTCCACGTCCTTGGGCACCGCATTCGTCAAGTAGAAGGTGTGGACGATCTGTTCCTCGTAGTCCTTTTGTTTGGCCGGCGTGTTCGGATAGATGAGTACCATGTTCGACGACAAGATCTGCCGCGCCAGCGCGTTCTGGTCGAGCACCAGGTCGATGGCCTCCTCGATCGGCACTTCCTGAACGAAGATCGTGGTCTTGCTGTCGCTCTTCACGTCCTTGTCGAGCACGAAATTGATGCCCGTCTGCCGTGCGAGCACTTCGAATACCATCTTCGTCGGCGCATCGCGGAATTGCAGGGTGACCCTGGCGTTGTTGCGCGTCTTCAGGCGCGGCGCCGCGTTCAGGGGTCCGCGCGCCACATTGATCTTGGCGGCCAGTGCAACCGCGGGCGCGAAGCCCGAATCCTCATTGAGTACCGACCTTAGAATCGTGTCGGCCGCATCGTAATCCTTGCGTTCGAAATTCTTGAAGGCTTCACCCACCATGCCGGCATGGCGCCGGTCGCCGTCGACGCCCTCGATGCCACGCAACGCAGGCTGATTGGCGGCATCGAGCGCCAGCACGCGACGATAGGTCGACACCGCGGCATCCCACTGCCCGCCGCTGCGCAATGCATCGCCGGCGGAAATCAATTTCTGAATCGAAGCCTCGCGCCGCGCCGTCAGATCCAACTTGTACATCATGTTGTTGGGATCTTGCGCGACCGCATCGGCGAGCTTGGACACGCCGGCTTCGTAGTTGCCGCGCTCCACCTCCGCAAGGCCGTCGCGGTGCAGCTGGGTGGCTGCGCAACCCAGCAGCATGGCGGCGCTCAATAGCGTGCCCAGGAGATTTCGAAGAGTTCTGTTCATCATTGATCGCCCACAGCAAGGGATTGCTGAATTTTGAGTGGCATATAGGTCAGCAGCAGTTGCCCGGATTTCACTCCGTCCACGCTGTAGGTGTTGTCGAGCTTATCGCCCACCTTGACGTCGTAAACCCGATCGCCCGCCGTGAGGTAGTAGACCGCCCCGCCTTCTTGGGTGCGATAGCTGCCCATGAAGGCGAACGGCAACGGCGGGGCCGTCGGCGCGGGCGGCGCCTGGTACACGACCGGCGCAGGCGGCGGTGGCGGCGGCGCCACGTACCACGACTGCGGAGAGAAAAGTGAAGCGGCCTCGGTGTCCTTGACGATCCGCTCGGATGGGGCGAAGGACGCGTTCATCACGGCGGATTTGCGGCCGGCCTGCGCGGGATGAATGACACGCGAGGGCGCCGCTGCACCGGGCACCGCCGTGCGGGAGGTCCCCGCACCGTGCGAGGGCGCACCGGTGGCGTGGGTGGGTTCGATGGTCTGAGAAGCGTCCGGCATCAAGACGATGTATCCGGCACAGGCCACGGCGATGCCGATCAGGGCCTTGGTGCGCAACGTTATCTTGCCTAACATTTAAGCACCTCGCAGGTAAATGACGAAGCCGACGTCGGCGCTGACCACCGTATCGCCGACGTTCTTGCGCTCGACATGCAGCTTGTCCAAGCCCAGTGCGGGAATCGCTGCCAGCGATTTATTGATGAAACTGCGGATGTTGCCGTAGTCTCCCTTGACCGGAAACTCGAAGGTGTAGCGGGCCAGCCGGTTGGAGGTCGCCGGGCTGAAAGTGTAGCGTCCCTGCGGCAGGTCGACGCCTGCATCGGTCGCCTGGACCAGCACCACTCCCAATATCGCCGGAATCTGTTCGCGGGTGGGGAGCGACGCCGCGAATTGCTGCGGACTCTGCTCCGGCTTCGCGGTACTCGGCATCGAGTGGCCCGCCTTGGTCAGCTCGTCGCGCAGTGCAAGCACCGATTGGTGCGCGGGGAGCAGCAGCACGATCGCCGCGACGGCGGCCGCGAGTAGCACCCCGATCCCCGTCAACCCGGCGGGGCCCACCCGCATGAGTTGATACTTCACCTGCGGCACCGCACGCACCAGCATCTGTTCGGCGCGCGCCTGCAAGGCCATGCGCGATGTGACCGGAAGTGCGGCCGGCGGCGGCGCGGTGCCCGGTACCGGAGCGCCCGGTGCAGCGGTGCGCGTCACGCTGCGGTTATCCTGGGGGGCACTCACGGCTGATCTCTCCATGCGCCGGTCAATTCAAAGCGCACTGGATGCTGTGCATCGTCGGCACGGATTTCATGACGGTCGAGCATGGGATAGCTCAATGACCGGCTCGCTTGCAGGCGCTGTACATAGGCCAGCGCCAAAGTCAGCGTGCGTGCCTCGGCACTCACGCGCACGTTGTGCTTGCCGTGATCCGGCTCGACGCCCAGCACCGCGACTTCTCCCTTCGTCTCCTTGCTCGCCTGTTCGAGTTCCGACAACAACAACGTCCATGGCGTTGCAAGATCGGTCGCCGCCTGCTGCGCGCTCACGACGATGCGGGCGTCCGCCGGCGTTTCGACAGGAGCGGCCGCCAGCGCATCGGCGCGCGTCAGCGCGGCCAGCCTGAGCTCGAGGCCGGCGCGATGTTGTGTGACGGTGCGATACTCCATGAAAACCACGCCGGTCGCCACGACGCCCAGCGCCAGCAGCAATCCGCCCGCCAGCGACAGCGCCGGGCGCCCTCCGGCAAAATCCAGTTGAATGGCGTTTCTCATGCCGCCCTTCTGCGCAGGTGCTCGAGCTGATGCAAGGTGGTCAGCGGCGGATTCGGCTCGTCGAGCCACTCCAGATCGGTGGACCCTTCGGGGCGCAGCGTGCGCAAGGCCGCCGGCAGATCGACGTACACGCGTCCGTCGGTGGGACTTGCACTGGCGAGCCGTCCGAAGGTTTGCAGCCGCTTCAGCTCTCGCGCCCAATCGAGCCCGATGCGCACTGCGTGCACTCGGTCGATTCCCTCGCCGCACATGCGCAGGGCGGCGAGCGAGCCCTCCTCCACGGTGACGAACCAGGCGGCGGTGGCGGCAGGCAGGACGTGCCGCCAGGTGTTGTAGGCGGCGATCAGCTGCGGCTGCACCGATACCAGCTTCTGACGGTGGCGCAGAGCGGCATCCTTGAGCGCCTGCAGCAATGCCGTCGGCACGGCGCTGGCCAGACGCGAGGCACCCGGGGGTGCCTCGGACAAGGACACCGTCCAGTCGCTCATTTCGGCACCAAAAATGCCGGACATCAATTCACGCGCGTGCGCCAGGCGTTCGCCCGCGGAACTCAAGGCATCCGACCAGGGCACCACGGAATATCGCACCCAGTGATCCGCGAGCACCACGCGGACCCGTGCGTCCGACCACGTGCCCTCGTTCATCTGCTGTTCCAGCAGCGCGAGCGCTCCCTCCCAACCGGCAGCCGCGGCAGGGTCGGCATGGTCCACCTCGGCGGCCAAGGTTGGACGCACGCCGCGGCGCATGCGCACCAGGCACGCCCGCCGTTGGGCGAGATAAACTCCCACCTCATCACGCCATAACGGTGACACGGTTGACCTCCTCGAGTGTGGTCTCGCCCCGGCGGACGAGGTCCAGCGCGACACTGCGGATCAGCCGCACGCCGCCCTTCTGGGACAGCTCCTTCAACTGGCGGACCGGCGCGCGGTTGATGATGGCCTCGCGCAACTCGTCGTTGAGCACCAGGAGCTCGCCGATGGCCTTTCGGCCGCGATATCCGCTGCCGCGGCAATGTTGACAGCCGCGCCCGATGGTGAAGTTGTAGGCGGCGCTCGCGGCCACCGACAGCTGCGATTCCTCGAGCAGCTGCCGTGACGGCACATGCCGCTCGGCGCATTGCTCGCACACCACGCGGATGAGGCGCTGCGCCAACACGCCCGACAGCGCGGACACGAAACTGTAGGTATCGACGCCCATGTGGGTGAAGCGGCTCACCACGTCGAACACGTTGTTCGCGTGCACCGTGGTGAACACCAAGTGCCCGGTCAGCGCCGATTGGATGGCGATCTGTGCAGTCTCGGAATCGCGGATTTCGCCCACCATGATCTTGTCCGGATCGTGGCGCAGGATGGACCTGAGGCCGCGAGCAAAGGTCAGGCCCTTCTTCTCGTTGACGGGGATTTGCAGCACTCCCTGCAACTGGTATTCGACGGGATCCTCGATGGTGACGATCTTGTCCGATCCCGTTTGCGTTTCCGATATCGCGGCATACAAGGTCGTCGTCTTGCCGCTGCCGGTGGGCCCCGTGACCAGCAACATGCCGTAGGGCAATGAGCTCAGGCGCCGCAGCTGGGTCACGACGCGCATGTCGAAGCCGAGCACGTCGAGCCGCAGCCCGTGCAGCCGCTCGGTGAGTGCCTGCTTGTCGAGAGCGCGCAGCACCGCATCTTCGCCGAAGATGCTGGGGATCACGGATACGCGGAAGTCGATCGGACGGCGGTCGAGTGCGATGCTGAAGCGGCCGTCCTGCGGCACCCGGCGCTCCGCAATGTCGAGTTCCGACATGACCTTGATGCGCGAGATCACCTGCTCCGCCACGGCCATGCCGCTCACGGTTGCGATGCTCACCAAGACGCCGTCGATGCGGTAGCGAACGTGGAGACCGTTCGCGGTCGATTCCAGGTGGATGTCGCTGGCTCCGGCACGCAACGCATCGTAAACGGTTGAATGGACCAGCCGCACGATCGGACTGGAATCTTCGCTGATCGAGACATACGACAGATTGTCCGGGCCGGCATTGGCGCTGCCCTCGGCTTCGGCCTGCGACAGCACGGAGTCGATGGCGCGCAGCGCTTCGGCGCGGCGCGCAATGAAATTAGCCAACTCGTGATGCGCAGCAACCGCCCACTCGAGTACCTCGGTGGTGCGCGTCTCCAGCCAGCTGCGAAGCGCGGAGTCGAACGGATCGGCGACGATCGCCAAGAAGCCGCTCGAGCTTCGCGCCACGGCGCAGAAGCGACGGGTGGCTTCGGACGGTGGCAGGATGTCGAACGCCGGTTCGAGCATGGACAGCTCTTCCCCGCCGACGAACCGGTAGTCGAGCGCCGACGCCAGTGCCTTGGCCAGGTCCGCCGGCGCAAGTCCCGCGGTCTCCTTCAGGATATCGATCGTCGAGCGACCGGTGCGCCCGGCATCGGCGATGGCACGCGCAATGACGGCCTCGCCGAGCGGAACCGTCGCAGGCACCTCCGCGGAAGTCGGGATCTCCGCATCGATCGCAGCTTCGGCGCGCTCGTCCTGCGGGCGCGACGCGTTATGGTTGATCGAAACGACGGCATTCATTGGACACTTCCGGCGAGTTGGAATATCGGGAAATACATCAGGACCACGATGACGCCGATCAAGAGCCCGATCAACGTCATGAACAACGGCTCGATCAAGCGCGTCACGATGGCGACCCATCGGCCGATCTCTTCGTCGTAGAACGCGGCGATGCGCTCCGTCATCTCACCCATGTTGCCGCTGCGCTCGCCGACGCGCAGCATGCGTGCTGCGACGGGAGTGGTGAGCCCTTGAAGCTCCATCGCGTTCGCAATCGACTGCCCTTCACGCACCGACTGCGTCGCCTTGGAGAAGGCGGGACGCAGAGTCTCGCTGAGCAAACCGGACGACATGGTCATCGCCGTCACTGCGGGCATGCCGCTGCGCAGGAGCATGCCCACCGTCCGGTACAGCCGCGCCAATTGATACAGGCGCAGCTGGCGCCCGATCGCCGGCACCTTGGCGAACCAGCTGCCGAACAGCGCCCGGGTGGAGCGCCGCGACAATCCATACCCGATGGCGGCCGCCGCCGCGGCGCCGATCACGATCACCGTCATGGTGTGCGCTTCGAGCATCTGGCCCCATTGAAGCAGCAGACGGGAGGCAAGCGGCAGATCCGAACCCAGCTGTTCGTAAATCGAACTGAATCGCGGTACGACATAGCCCATCAGGAACAAGGTCACCAGCACGCCCGCGCCGAGCAGCACCGCGGGGTAAATCGATGCGTTCACCAGAGTCTTGCGTAGCGCGTCGATCTGCTGTTGATAGGTAATGAAACGGGTCAGCGCCTCGCGCAGCGATCCGGTGCGCTCGCTGGCACGTACCGTGGCAACGAACAGATAAGGAAACGTCGTCGGATGCTCGGCGAGCGCCGCACCCAAGGTTTGACCCTCGTACAGGCGGCTCAATATCTGCTCGAGAGGACGCCGCACTGCTGCGGCTTCTTCCTTCTCGGTCAGTGCCTCCATGGACTCGACCAAGGACAGGCCGGCATCGAGCAGCGACACCAGTTCCTGGCTGAAGATGACGAGGGGTATCTTGCCGGGGCGGGCAAACAGGCGCGTCTGCCGAACGGGAGTCAATGAAATGACCCGCAGACCCATCAGCCCCAACTGCCGCCGAGCGTCGGTCTCGTCGATCGCATCCACCTGCTGTGCAAGTACGGCCTGCTCGCGGTCGAGGGCTTTTACACGAAATTCCACGGCGGCCTACCAATTCCCGATGTCGGCGTTTTCGCCGGTGCCGCCGGGCTGGCCATCTTTGCCATAGGACATGAGATCGAAATCGTTGTTGTGGGTACCCGGCGCCAGATACACGTAGGGATGGCCCCAGGGATCTTTGGGTACGTCCTTCTTCAAGTAAGGCCCACCCCAATTTGGTTCATTGGCGGGCGAGACATTGAGCGCCGCCAGGCCCTCTTCCGTGGTGGGCAACCGGTTCATGTCCAGGCGGAACTGTTCGATGGCCTTGTCCAGGGCATCGACCTGCGCTTTGGCGGCCTTGACCTGCGATTTTCCGACCTGGGAGAAATAACGCGGGGCGACGAACCCTGCCAATAGGCCGATAATGACCATGACGACCAGAAGCTCGAGGAGGGTAAATCCAGCCGCCCGGAACCCGGTCGCCCGGAACCCATGCCCCCTAACATCAGCGCTGTCCGGACCCTGTAGTACTGGCATGTTGATCGACACCGCTCCCATCTTCATACCTCACTGTACGCAGTCATCCCGATCTGCGAAGGTAGGAGAACACGGTATGATTCTGCACCGATTTTGGAGCCTTAACCCGGCTCGATTCGACCCTGGGAGCGAGTCCTCGGAATCGAATCAATTATGTCCAAGCGGCGGCCTGGCGAAAGCCGAATGACCCGGTATATTGTCTCGAAACAGGCGGTTGGTACCGCCATTGGCGCCAATCGACATGTACCCGCAATTCTTCGGCTTCCATAAACTGCCGTTTCGCCTGCGTCCGGACCCGGATTTTCTGTATTCGGGCAAGGAATACCTGCAAGCGCGCGCCGCCGTGATCGCGGCCCTTCGCGGCAGCGCTCGCGTGGTTCTTTTCCTCGGGCCGCCCGGCGTCGGCAAGACACTGCTGCTCGACGATGTGCTGCACGAAGTTTCGGGCCATTTCGCCCCCTGCCGCATCAATCAACCGCATATTTCCGCCACCGAACTGCTCCAGGCGATCGTCATGCAGCTCGGGACCACGTCGGTCGAAGGGGACGAGAATCACCCCCGGCTGCTATCGGAAGTGGCGGCGGCCCTCGATTCGGCCGGCTCGCGTGCTGCACCGCCGATGCTGGTGATCGATGACGCGCAGCTGCTGACGGGTGCAACGCTGGTCACGCTCGGCGATTTGGCGGCCCGCGCACCGCGCTTGAAGATCCTGTTGGTGGGTCAGCACGACCCCCAGCAGCCCGCCGGCGGTCTGGCCGCGCGCGTGATTGTTGCGCAAAAGCCGCGCCAGGTGCATCTCGCGCCGCTCGGGCCGGACGGCGCCAGAGCGTACATCGAACATCGCCTCAACGTGGCGGGCGGCGGGGGTAAGGAGCTCTTCACGGCGGATGCGCACGCGATGATCTTTCAACATACCGGCGGTTCGCCGCGGCTCATCAATGTGCTGTGCGACGCGGCCCTTCATGCAGCCTGCCTGCGCGCGTCCGGCCAGGTGAGCGCGGCCGAAATCCTGGTCGCCACCCAGGATGCACGTTGGCCGGACGCCCTGGCGCGCGAAAAATCGCGCCCCGGCATCGATTCGCATGTCGAACTCCCCACCCCGGACGAGGACGAGCCGACGCACGCTGTCGCTCAGCTCTTGGTGAGCCACCATAAGGAGCACATTGCCACCTGGCCGCTCGAGCCCGGGCGCATTTCGGTGGGCAGGGCCAGCGACAATGAAATGCGCCTCGAGGCGCCGTTCATCAGCCGGCATCACTGCCAAATCGTGACGGTCGGGACCGTGTCAACCGTCGAGGACTTGGGGAGCGTGAACGGCATTGCCGTCAACGGGAAGCTGGTGAAGCGGCATGTCCTCAAGCACGCGGATCAAATCGCAGTCGGCGAGCACGTGCTCACCTACGTGGTGACTTGACCCAAGGTGACTTGATCGATGAGGGCGCGCAGTTCGGCGGTTTCGAAGGGTTTCGCCAGGGTTCCATCCGCACCCGCCGCCCTGCAGGCAGCGAGATAGGCACTGGTCGAAATCGCATCGGGCAGGTAGGCATTCAACCCGAAATTCCCGCCGCCCGAGATGGCGATGATCCGCACACCGGGATGATCGCGGCGAATGATCTTGATCGCCGCCACGCCGTCCATCCCCGGAAGAATGACGTCGATGATGACGAGATCGACCTGCGACTCGGCGATAGCGGTGAGGCCCGCATCGGCATCCGCGGCGCCGACGACGGCCACAGAGGTCGATGCCAGCACCCGTTTGAGCGCCTCGAGCACGAAGGGCTCATCGTCGATGACGAGGATGCGCCGCACCGTTAATCCGACGAAACCAGTTGATCGACTTCCTCGCGCGAGAGAAGGTTGCAGGCCACGGCATATCGGGTAACTGCCGCGGTGCTGCTCAAGTTGAGGCGGCGCATCAGATTGGCGCGATACTTCTCGACGACTTTGACGCCGCGCCGCAGGTCGGCTGCGATACGCCAGGTGGGCACTCCGAGCGCAATGAGCCGAAGGATCTGCCGGTCTTCCGGTTCGAGCGGACCGCTGGCGGCGGGCGGCGCCGTTCCCGCTTCGAGCAGCCAATTCCGCATCACCATATCGCTGACGCCGAGGCAGATCGCCTGCGCACCCGCCGCGGCACGGCGCACGGCGGACAGAAGATCCGCTCGCAAGGCATCCTTGCGCACATAGCCGATCGCCCCGGCCGCGAACGATTCACGGATGCACTCCAGCGAGTCGAGAGCGGACAGCACCAACACGCGCATGGTGGGGCATTCGCGGCATAGCTTGCGCACCGCGATGGTGCCGGTGCAGCCGGGCATGTTCAGATCGCAAATCACCAGATCCGGATTGTGCCTGCGCACGAGATCGATGCCGTTCTCCAAGTCGCCGGCATCGCCGACCACGGTCATGTCGCTCTCGAGCCCTAACAAGGCGCAGATCCCTTCGCGCACGACGGGGTGGTCATCGATGAGAATCAGCCGGATGGGCTTCGCCTCGCGCCTGACGAATTCAGGCCATATCGCATCCGCGGGGGGTGCCAAGTCGAGTTGCCGCATCGTGATCCCTTGAAACTCCATATCGCCCCTTGACTTTCAGATTACTTGACCCCCGTCACACCAACAAGGCTTTTGCAACCTCTCGTTGCGAATTGTGACGCAATTCGCAGCGCCGATCGCCGGACTACATAGTTTCCTCCCTTGATTCAGCAGTCTCCGCTCTTGCAAGTTCATTGGAAATTCGGGTGAAGTTCGGGTGGACCGCTGCGACAGCGCGGCATTCGATCATCCCCTACACCTTCGGTTTGGCGAAGACAGCGTCATCCAATTTCTGGTTCAGCGTGACCTTATCGATGTGCGTCTTGTGTGTCTCCCGGTAACCATCCACCGCAGTCTCGAGCACAAAGGGAATCATGACGCCCTGTACCGACCGGAAGTCGCTCTGGTAGGTGAACACACTGCGCAGCCGGCCATCCATCTTCTTCGGTGCAGCCTCCACCTTTATGTCGAGAAAACTTTGGGCATCGATCCAAATGTGTTGCACAGTCCCGCCTTTCAAGGTGAGCTTGAGTCTGTAGGCATCGTGCCCTTCCACCTGCTCTAGGGCCTCGAAATCCACTTTCGTACCTTTGGCCGCATAGTCGACCAGGGGGCCATCCATGTCGGCGGTTGCCGCCGCAGTTTTCGCCTCCGCCTCGGTGAACGGTTCCACCTCGTCACGGTTCAAGTAAGGTCGCACCTTCCAACCGCTCATTCCGTCGTAGACCTGCACTGCGGTCTTTCCCGCGAACTGAATCTCCAAGCGGGATTTTTGAGGGCGCTTCAGTTCAAGGGTAAACGGCAACTGCACCTGCTTATCGACGGCCGAGTCACCGGCAGCGGCCACGGCATCGGCGTGGCCACGTTTGACGCTTGCGCCCATCCCTTCACGCGCGATTTTCTTGCTCCGAGCCGCCGAATCGCCGCCCCCCGCCTCTATCTTGCCAGTCATTGATAGTGTCTCGACCGCGCGCCAGGCCTGCAGACCGCCGCGCGCCGCCACGTGCTTTTCGACGATTTGCGCGGCCGTGAGTTTCCCCGAAGCCGTCTTACTCTCTGCCGACATCAGCAAATGGGGAAAACATAGAGAAACAAGGATGCCCAAAACCAGAGGCGCTTTGGCCCCCGGTTTTCTGCTTGCAGTGCTTGAATGACTCGCATTCGACATGATCCACCTCTAGCCTGTATTGTCCGTTCGCGTATGCGGGTGTTGACCCGCGCAATCCACCGCTAATCGACCACGAGTCCGTCAGCCCGAAAATTTCCGATGACGACACTGACGTGGTCACCGCGCTTCACCAGGCGGCCTTTGTTCGAGAACGTCATCCAATAGGACTTGCCATCCTCGGCCGCCGTGCTCTGGCGTAACTGTCCGACATTTTCCATCTGCGGGATCACCAGGCTGACACCCTTCGGCGAGACCAGCGAAGGTTCGGACTTCTTGTCGTTCAGCGCCTGAGCCTTGCTCGAATCCAACACCCGATAACTGAAACGAATGAGTTCGCCCGACTCCACCCACTTGACCGCCAACGAGTCGACGCCCCAGATGACCTTGTAATAGGTCCCAGCACGTCCAGAGAATCGAGTCGGCTTGTACCGGGATGGAACTCGGGCTGCCTTCTGGCCGGTGGGCGCAGCCTTTCCCCCGAGCGCGGGTTTCGCCGCCGTCGTGGGCTTCCCAGCCGATGCTCCAGGTTGCACCGCCGGCGCAGAGTTCCCCGCTGCGGGTGCGGCGGCCGCGCTCCCATCGCCTTGCGGCGACCGTGCGAATGAGCCGGAACAGACCAGGGCGCTCGAAAGGAGAGCCGCAAGCCGCATCCCTGGCCTGCGGCGCATCGGATGGCTCAAGACCACCCCAGGAATTCATGCAGCACGTGCACTATGTCAACTCCTACAGAAGGCTGGCGCAGGTCGTCTTGACCTGCTCCTTGGACAGTCCGCCAAGCGCGGCGCTGACGGATTCGTACGCAGACTTGTACTCCTCCGTGTCGCGGCGCTGGGTCAGGTGTTTCTCAAGCACACCGGTGACGACTCGTTTGGCCTTCTCGTGGTACTTCGACGACGACGCCGGATTCGCTTCTGTGCAGAAGGCCACGGTGCCTTCCAGCACGGCAAGCGAACGATTGCTCAAGGCTTGTTCGTGCTCATGCTCCTCCGCCGGCGCCAGCTGTGTAAGGCTAAGGCTCACGGCCACCGCCAACCAAACAATGTGGTGCATTTTCATCAGAACAACCTCACTCCGGCCAAGCCGACCGTTGCCGTCGCCGGCTCCGTGTCCGTAATGCTAAGCGTCGCAAAGCCGATTGAAAACCGGGTGGGAGACCGGAATCTCACGCTGATGGTGCAGCTCGCGCCCGGTGCCAAGTTCGTGGTGCCGGAAACGCAGCCACTGGTCGAGCCGCTGGCCGCGGTAAACACGACGCCACCCGTGGTGCCGGTCACCGCGAAGGAAATCGGTCCCGTCGGACCGGACGCCGCATTGCCGCTGTTGGTCACCGTGACCGTCTGGGCGGCGCTGAAGCCCGCGCCGGCCGTGGCGAATGCCAACGTCCCGGGCGACGCCACCAGCTTCGCACCGAAGCCGCTCAGCGAGACCAACCGGTCGGTTGCGGCGTCCGGGCTGGTGTCGCTGGAGTTGATGGTCAGCGTACCGGGCACGGACCCTCCCGCGGTCGGATGGAAGACCACATAGACCCTGCAGCTTGCTCCTGCGGCCAGAGTAAAAGTCGCCGTCGTCGGGCAATTCTGCGAAGTGCCCGCCCCGGTTACCCGCGAGTAGGAAGCCGGCGAGAATGCCAAGCTGATATTCGTGAGCGTCGCGGAGCCTCCATTGGTCAGCGTCACGAATTGGGCGGCACTGGTCCTGCCTATTCCGACGCCGCCGAATGCCAGCGACAGTGGCGACGTGTCGAGGTCCGCCGCCGGGCTCTTCACAAACTCCACCGCACCGATGTCGAATTCGGAACCCTGGGGTCGGGTGGTACCGAAGAAGTCGGTAGTCGGAGCGCCCTTCTCGATGCCAGCATCGATTGCGGGCGAGCCTGCGGTGAGGCTGTAGTTTCCGAGCGTGGTACCAGTGACAGGATTCGTCTCCGCCAACGGCCCCCAGCTGATGTTGATCCAGTTATTGCCCTCGTCCACCGTCGCGGCCGGGGTGAGATTGAAGATCGGGTTCGGCACCGTGGCATCCGAGATGCCGGGCGGTACCTGATAGCCCATTGCGCCCAATTCCGGTGGAACTCGCGACCCATTGCAGTATTGACTGACTACCGCCGGGTTCGATGCGATGTTATTCGAGCCCGCGGCGGTGTAACCGCTGGTATTCGTCAGCAAGGAATAAACCGGGGAGAGCGTGACACCCGACCCATGGTTGGTGGGCCCTGTGTCGCCGCGCACGCCGATGTCCCAGTAGCTTGCGCCGCTGGTGCACTGGCCGGTGACTGTTTGACTGGCGGCCTGGGTCGAGGTGAACGCGTTGTACAACGCGACCACATTCTGCTGATTCAACGTGCCGGCCCCGAGGGATCCAACACCGATATAGAACGACCGATTCTGGAAGAACAAGTCGTTAGCCAGTTGCGGATACGACACTGTCGTGCAGTTCGGGTGGCCGCTCGGGCACGTCACAGTTGTACCGCTCGGCAACCCACCGATCAGCGCGGTCAAGCCAGCACTGTTCTGGATAGCCACCAAGCCCGCCGGCTGCGGCGCGGACGCAGTGCCGCAGTTCGACGTACAGGTCGGCCCCGTGCTGCTGGCAATCGGCGCTCCCAAAGTATTGAAGAGCACTCCAGCGGACGCAGTGGAGTCGTTGGACATGACGGTGTTGTTGATGAAATTCACCGCCAGCGCATCCTGCAGCGACAGGCCCGCACCGTCCCAGCCCGCCACATTGTTGGCGATGATGTTGTTGGTGACCTGGATCGAATACCAATTGTTTGGGCTGGTCGGGAATGTCGCCACATCCGTGCCGTTGACGCCTTGGAAGCGCAGGCCGCCGCCACTGCCGCTTTCGGCGGCATTGCCCATGATGAGGTTGGCGTTGACCACGAGGCCCGGCCCCGTGCCGTCGCTGGCACCGGGAGCGCAATCTCCATCCGGCGCGGTGCCGCAAATGGGATCGGTATCGGGAGCACCCATGATGAGCACGCCGCCGCCGTTGGTCGGAACCGTCGGGTTGGTGCTCTGATTGAACAGAATCGCGTTGTGCTCGATGTCGCCGTTGTAGCTGAAGCCCATGTGAGCCAAGCCGCCACCGTCACCCGAGCTTAGATTTCCGCACAACCAGTTGAAATTGAACTTGTAGTTGTCCGAACCGGTGCAGAACGTGACGCCGCCACCACCGGCCGGCGTGGAGGAGAACAGTTCGTCGCCGATGGAAGAATTGGCCGTGACCGCGTTGTGATGCACGTTCACGTTCAGGTCGAAGCAGTACGGCAGCTGGGTATTCGTGGTACGGCTGGTCTGGCAAGAGCCCGGTGCTGCGTTTGCGGTTCCGCCTTGAATGTTTGCAGGCGGGAATTCGCCCTGACCGATGGTGATTCCCCCGGTCAACGTACCCGTATTGCTATGGACACGATTGTTGGCGATCTGCAAGTCGTGTGCCCAGGCGTGCACGAAGATGCCGCCGCCGCCCTGCGAGCTGTTGGTCACACTCAACCCGTCGATGCTCGACGGATTGCACAGGAAATTGCTCGGGAACGGATTGGCGGCATTGCTCTTGCTGGTGGTGCAATTGCCCCCCGTCAGCAAGGTCGCATCGGTGGGATACGTGTCGCTAAGGAACGGTTGCGATCGCGGTGTAAATTTCACACCTTTCGCCAACACCGTGATGCCCGCGCCTTCGTAGGCTCCCATCAAGGTCGGCTCTTGCAGTTGCTCCGCCAAGTTGCCGTTGAGCGTGGCATCCCAACCGACGACGGCTTCGAGAGGCAGGCGATCCACGGTCGGATTGGGGCTCGGGTTGACCACGTAGTTCCAGGTATTGCCGTTGGGTCCTCGGGTTCCGTTTCCGGTCACGGCGGGACACTGGTACTGACCGGTCGGATCATAGGCGTTGGTGGAACTCAGGGGAGTCCCATTGAGCGCTAGGCCGAACAGACAATTGACCGATCGGCGCCACGGATTCAACAAGCCCGCCGGGTGTGTATTGGCATTGATGATCGAGGATGCAGCGCCGACACCCTGCAGTCGGACGGGCTTCCACATGAGCAACATCTCGGTGTAGGTGCCCGGATTAACCATGATCAGATCGCCGGGCGCGGCGGCATCGATCGCAGCCTGGATCGTTGGCGCACTCGCGGTGGGCACATAGGTCGGTGCCTTGCCGCCGATGGTGACGGTCACGGTGTCGATAGATGTCCTGCCGGCATTGGTCGTGATGCTCAATTCACCGCAGCGTGCGACGGAGCCGCCGTACTGCGCCTGTTGCTGTAGGACGCACATCGGCACGTTATTGGGCACCTTGACGTCGATCTCCGTGTTGGTCCAGGTAGTGATGTTGGCCGCCGTGACCGGGACTCCACCGATGCTCACACTTCCCTTGGCATTGCCGAAGCCGTAGTGCCGCGTGATGGTCTTCTGGTTGTACGGACTCGCCGTGGCCTGGGGTCCGGAGTAAGCGTTATTGGGGACCACCAAGTCCCCCGGGATAGCGCCCGTCGGCGTATTTTTGCCGTTGATGGTGTAGATCTTCAGCGTCTTTCCGGCTGCGCTCACATACGGACCGTTGCCATCGCCATCGACTTCTCCGATCGCAGGGGTGGCATCGGGGTAGGCGCAGTCGGGATTGTTGTACCCGGCTCCAGCGAAGGCCGATACCGGAACCACCGGAGTATCCATGTACTGCGTCTGTCCGGGCATGAACGGAATCTCGTAACAGAATTGGCTGTATTGCGGATTGAACAGCGGGTCGGGGGTCGTTCCGGTGCCCGGGTCATTCATGCACGTGACCATCATCGTGGGCGCATACCCGGTCGGGTTGGGCGGGTTGACTTCCCACGTGGAGTACGTCAAGCCGTTGTAGGTGCCCCACTGATCGGAATACACGCGGGATATTTCGGTGCCCGTCCAATCCTTGATGGCAACTGGCAGGTTGGCCGGTGAGAACTTCTCGCCAAATTGCGGCGAGAACGGATCAAACTCCGAGGTGAAGTCATCCGTGATGACGCCGGTGAAGTGCGCAGCCGCATGCGTGGACGTGAAGACGTAGAACTTGGCCAGCGCCGACGTCTGATAGTCGAGTTGCACTTCCTTGCGGTCGCAGAGATGCCGAGTCGCTCCGGCGAACGGCGCAACTTCGCCGGAACCGGGGAACAGGCTGATAAAGTCCGGCACCACGCGCGCTTGGCCGACGCAAGGCCAGTATGACTCCACACTTCCGGTATCACCCTCGTGACTCGACAGCGACGATACTCTGCCGAGACTCTGAGTCGAGTTTTGGAAATTGGCGGCGTTGTTCGCGGCAACTTCGGCCTGGTCGGGCATGATGTAGATAGCGCCTCCCAACCCCGGGAACTGTACCGTCGCAGGCGCAATGTAGTTGTCGCCGATCAGAATGTTCTTGTCCTCTTCCTTGACGAGTTCATACCCGGGCGGTACGACCACTTCGACGACGTACTTGCCGGCGGGCAACATGGGAGTGCCACTTCTGAAGAGATCTGTCGCGTCCGGATTTGCCACGCAGGCCGTGCAGTTAGTGCCGGTCGGTTTGCCAGTGATCGGATCGATGCCGGTAACGCTTGGGAACTGGTACATGCCATCGTACGGCGCCGGCTGAACCTGATTCCAATTGTGCATGCCGTCAAAGCACTTGAACTGGGAATTATTCGGGACCGTGTTGGCCGCTGTGCCGCCGTTGTTATACACATCGAGGTACATTGGCTGGTTGAACAACGTAAAGAAGAATAAATCGGCGTTGGTACCTGTGTCTCGGCCCTGCCCCGGACAGTTCATGTTCGGAGCGCCGTCGGACCTAAAGCCCTGCGCCCAATCGTCCCAACTCGTCGTCTTGGTGGTATCTACCAGCGTCAGCGACGTCGTGCCGTCCGGCGCCGTCCCCTCCTGGTAGAGATTGATCGTCACATTCGGAACCAACGGCTCCCAACTGAGTTGCAGCAGCAATTGCGGATCGTCGAACGGACGAGTCGAGGCATAGACGACGTGACCATGGATGCCGCCGGTCTCCTTTTCCGCGTAGGGCTTCTTGCCGAATTCGATGAAATTGTTCTGGCCGGAAAAACCCTGCCAGCCCTCACTCTGAACCCAGGGCGGATCGAGGCGTCCCGTCGAGCCGCCAGGGCCGCTCGCCCCCCCAGCAACTGGTCCATTGGCAACGGACAGACCAGTGCAGTCCGCGGTGTCGCAATAGACTGCGCCCGGTACCCGCAGAGCGTTGGGCACCGGAACCGTCTCGGCGGTATTCGCCATGAATTGGCCGATGGTGGAATTTCCGCAGGGTGCGGTCGTCGAGGTGCACGTGCCGTCGGCGGGACCGCCGGCGTCGTAGACCACATGCGCGCCCGTGTTTTTGTAGCGGGTCGAATCGGTTTCAATGACATACCAGCTGAACAACGGGAAGATCTCGTTGAAGCCGGCATTGCCGGATAGGTCCGTATTGTTGAAGTTGGAGAAGCTGCCGTCGCGGAATCGGTTGTTCGTAACGACCAGCGCAAGTCCCGGCTCGTTGGACTGTTGCAGGCCGTCGCCATTCAGGTCGAGGAATGTCTTGGTATAGATATTCGACTGCCACTGGTTCATGGCGATCTGCCCCATATTGCCCGATGTAGATACCGTGTGGTCGAGACGGACGGGTGTGGAAAGGCCATCCACCAGCATGTCATTCCACTGGTCGAACACCGTTATTCTCCAATCACCGTCAGGAACACCCGAAATGCTGAAGGTGCCGTCCTGGTTGCACTTTGTGAAAGCGAAGTCCTCGCCGTCCGGGTCTCCGAAGCTCACATAACATTGCGTGAAGGCGAAGCTGTCATTGGAGCCGCTGCTGTAGAGCCTTTCATCCGGTGTGCGACTCATTCTTTCGGTAGTGACCGTGCCGGACACCGTGTTCGTGCAGTTCTTTCCCGTAATGTTGACATCAGTGCCGCCGCATACGCCGGCTAAGCGACCCTGAATGATCGCGGGGTTGGCAAAACCGATGGACACGTGGTAGCCCGCGGGACCAAATTCCTGGAAAAAACTTGGCTCGCCCACACGAAGGAAAGAATCGTGGGCCTTCTGACCATCCAAGGTGTTGGTCTGGAGCCACTCCTCGCCTCGGTTAATGCGGTCGGCGCCCGGGGTTGCCACCACACCGTACCGGCCGGGCATCAAATTGGCGATTACGGCCTGGCCCGCCAGGGGCGACAGGATTTGCTTCGTGCCATCTCCTTCATACTTGGGACACGTGACGATGGTACCGGTGATGCCCGTTTGCAGGGGATCGGTGGTGCTCAACCTCGAATTCTTGCCAATCGGACAAGCATCCAAACCGGTGGCAGGATCGATCGTTCCCGCGAGGCTGTTCGAGAGCGGCTGATTGAACATGTCGTACGTCATCTGTCCGGTCGCATCGCCGGTGCCGCCTGCATCGTCGAAGAGGGTGATGTTGAATTGACCGAGGCCCGGCTCATTGGGCGAGATGGTATCGACGCCGCCGCCGGCATCGTTCTCGCCGTTGAGCGGGAAATCGTCTTCGTACACGAACACCGAGAGTTTCGAAGGCGGGAACGGCGTCGGCTGTGTCACGATGGTGACGGTCTTCTGCGCCGCTGCGATCGGAGCACCGCCCATGCCGTGACCGCATATCGTCGGGTCACCGTTTGCCGCTACGACCGGCGCTATTCCACTGGCGCACGAGGCCGTCAAGTTGGCTGCGATGAACGGGTTGGCCGCGTCTCCCGGCAGGATTGAGATGTAGTAGCGCTTTTTCGGATCCAGGGCGACGTCGCCGGGCATGGTGATCGTCTGTTGCGTGGCCGTCGTTCTGCAAACCCCGTTGCCGACGTCGCACACTGCCTTCTGGCCGAGGAGAGTCTGGCCCGACTCGCAGGACAGTGCGCCGGTGCAGCCGGTGGCGACCACCGGCATGTAGCTGGTGTGGAAATTGGTGCCGAAGGTCGGAACGATCGTCGTGCCGCCGATGTTCGTCGTTTTGGTTGGATCTACATAGAAGGTGCGATCCTCTTCGATGATCCAGCGGTAGTCGGTAATCGGCGTGACCTTGTCCGTGCCGTCGATGACCTTCACGGACAGTCCGCTGCCCGCGGGGAAGACCAACGTCACAATAGCGCAGCCCGCAACGGGCGTCGTAGTACTGCAGGCGGTGGTGCCGCTCAGCGTGCCCTGGGAGTTCTGCGCCTGGTAGGCGAACGTGTAGGTACCCGCACCGGGAACCGACGCATTGAATCCGCCGCTCTTGTCCACCGATAGTGTCAGGCCTGCCCCCGCCACGACGCTCGCGGCGGCCACGGTCAGCGGATAGCCCGCGCCGTCCTTATCCACCGATAGAACGCCCGGTGACTTGATGCTCAGGAAAGTCGCGGCATTCGCCGTGTAGCCAATCGAGTTCACGATGATGCCGCTGGCCGCCTCGATTGCGCCCGCGCCCAGGGTCACCGTCGCGGTGGGACCGGTGCCGTTGGCCTGGTAAACGAATGAGTCGCCGCCAGTCCAGCCGCTATTGGGAACATAAGTGAATGTACCGTTGGAATTTAGGGTCAGCTTACCTTTGGACGGCGGAGTGACGACTTTCACGCCATAGACATTGATGTCATTCGCGATCACACCCTTTGCGGGGTCACTGACGGTCAGCGTATTTCCCGTGACGACGAAATTGTACGTGTCCGGATTGGCCACTGCGCCCGCCAAGGCCGGAGCGGTCGGTGGCGCGGCACCGTTGACGCCAATGTACGCCAGCATTCCGGCGTCGCGTGCGGTGGAATTCCCCGACAGGCTCAGCTCGCGATCGTAGACCGGCAGCGGCGGTGGGGCCTGTCCGGCCACGGCACTCGCAGGCACGTTGACCATGACATCGTAGGTCTTGCCCGCGGCAAGAAATACCTCGCTCTGCACGCGAGCGACCCCCGGCAACGGGTTGCCGTCTTCGGCAATCAACGTAAATCCGGGTGACGCAGAGGAACCCGTCAACGATCCGACGATGGAAGGTACGTGCATGCGCAGGCCGGCGTTCACGAAGCGCACCAAGACATGTCCCGTGGCGGCGGTGAGCCCCGTTGCCGGTGAAGTCGGAAACAACGAAGCCACGGCGTTCGTCTTGTCGAAGGCAACGCCATTGAAGAGGTAGTACAGGGGCGTGTAGTTCACCGCCGGCGGATAGCAGGTGCCGTAGGTCGTATTTACGGTGCCGTCGGGGTTGACTGGGTTGCCGCAGCCGCCCTGCAGACCGGACCACACCGTCGTTTCGCTGAAGCCGGTCTTATTCACCGCGACACTCACCGCGTTGTTCTGCACCGGATCAATTTCGCTGAGCAGCAAGGGCACGTCGGCGTTGTAGCTCACGCCTGGATAGGCGGTGCCGGGCGCCGATCCAACAGGCGCGCTGGTGACCACCAGGATTCCGTACAGCCCCATCGGTCCCTGGATGGACGGATGTGTACCGGACTCGATCAGGTACGTGCCGGGCTTCGGTGCAGTCCAAGTCAGCGCCGTCGCAGGCGTTCCCGCTGCAACTTCCGTGGAGAACGACTGCACCCGCGGTCCCTGAGTCGGCGGCGTGTTGGCCGCGCCGGGCGTCACGATGGGCCAGGTGACTTGTTGGGCATTGGAGTGGTCCGGACTCGCGGTCGATGTCGCCGTAGTCCCGAGACCGCCACCCAACTGGCCCACGATGACCAGCGAGGTGGGAATTGTGTTGGCCCCAAACACGAGGTTGTTGGTGAGATTGATCGTCAGATCCTGTCCAGTCGGAACCGTGATCACCACCGGCGACCAGCCGGTCGCCTTGGGGTTCAGCGGGGCGCAACTCGCCGTTGACCCGGCTACGGCCGTACCGCAACTGTAGCCCCACATGGGCACCGCCGTGCCGTCGGGTAGGGTGATGCTGGCAGACCCCGCGGTAAGGTTGACCTGCTGCTGGGCGAAAGCGACGCCGCTGGCTACGATGAGTAGGAATGTCGCAAGACCCGTTTTGGCCAGGAGCGACTTGAAGGTGTTGGATCGCATTGCGTTTTTCCTCGCTCTAATTCGATTCGTCGATGACGAATTCACGGGAATCGACGAGCATCATCATCATCATGCCGCCGGGGAATATGTTGTTCGTGGTGATCTCGCGCTCGTTATGCGAGTGCCACATGAAGGCGAAGCCCGCCTCGCCGGTGGGCGAATTCGCGATCGTGCCGGAGGGTGGCGTCGTTCCGGTGGGACCGGTCGCGCGCGTGGTCGCATCGGGGCCCAAGTACGGGCTGCCGCCGTACCAGGCGCCGTTGGTGAATAGATTCGGATCCGGTAGGGTCGCCGGACCACCACCCGCGACGTCGCCGAACGGCTTCGCTTGGAGCGGCTTGTCGTGGTCCTGGCACCACTCGTAATAATTGATCGCCGTGGGCGCAACAGTGTTGTAGCCGTTCGCATCCGGAGTACAGGGGAGCTTGGCCAGAGCGTCGCTCGAAGCGGGATTGTGACCGTATGCATCCCAATTCAAACCCCGGCCGGTCCAATAGAAGATTCCGTCCATGGCCAGGCCCGGCGTGGTGGTGGTCGTAAACAGCAGCGGGCCCGCGAGCGCCGGTGTGTTAGACGAATTCAGCGCGCTCAGAATCAAATTGCCGTCGCGCCCCAGAATGCGCACGTGGTTGCCATGTTCGTGGAACGGGTGCTGCCATCGGCCCTGCCCGATGATGCGCAACAAGACCTGCTCGCCCGGGTGCATATGGGGGTTGCCGTTGTAAGGTTGGTGCGGATACTGCGGCGCATAGTTGGTGTCCATATCGTCGGGCATGGAGCGGCCGTTGATCATGAAATACGCGGGGTGGTAGGGCTCGGTCGGAACATTGAGACTGCATCCCGCAGCGCCCGCCGCGCAGGTACCCAAAGCCGTGACTTGCGCGAGGGCCTGGCTATGAATGTTGGGATCCATCTCGGAGAACTGGAACAGGTATTCCCGGTCGTAACAGCTCTTGGCGTGGTCGTACGCGGCGGCCGCCAGCCGGAAATCCTTTTCACCCCAGTGCGCTTCCGCGGCGCCATTCGCGCCGGCGAATCCGGCCGCGGCAGAGTTGGTGGAGGTGGATCCCTGGGTGCAAACCGCCGGCGCGGCCGCCGGCAGTACGATGATGGCGCCGTACAGTCCCATCTCGACCTGCAGATCGCCCTGTGTGCCGCTGTAGTACGCGCGGGTTCCGGGAGAACCGGCGAGGAACGAATAGGTCACCGTTCCGGCGGGCGCGGCCTCCTGCGTCAGCAGCCCAGCAACGCCGCCGCTGGTCGTCACTTGAAAGCCGGGAAACAAAATGGATGTATTACCGGCCGCCGCGGGAAGATTGTTAGTCAAGGTCACCGTGACCGTCTGACCTTCCGTGACGATGAGGGTAGGTCCGGGGATTTGCATCGTGGAACATTTCGCGCCCACGATGGCCGACGGTGCATACCCGCCCGGGGCACCGTTGCACCCGTATCCCCAAGAATAGACGGCTTGACCGTCCGGTTGGCTTATGTACGCCGGTTGCGCGGTCAGGTTGAACGTGGGGCCGGTGATGCCGGGAGCCGCGGCCTGCGCCGCAGTCGTGAGCAGCACAGCCGCCGCCGTGATCGCGGGAAGTAGCAGTCGGTACATTGAGTTCGCCTTTTTCATGGTCGTTGCGCTCATTTGGCTTCCCTTAAATGATGTGGACCTCTGTCATCAGGCCGCCAAAGTTCTCGGCGTCGTTTGACAGGTGATCGAGGTTCGGGGTGTAGAGGTAGAAAACACTGCCCGACGGGTACTTCGTGGTGTCGGAGGCATCCAGAATGACGTCCAGCGACTCGCCGCCGGCCAGCGTGATGGAGTTCGTGTCGTAATACAGATTGACTCCCGCCTGATCGCGCAACAGCTTGGCGTTGTAGCCGATCACGTGCATCGGGATACCCAGCGAGGCCAGCGTCTGGTACTCCGTCACATCGAGGTCCGAAATCCGCAGCAGCGCCTTCTTGCCTGCCGGAATGTTCACGATCGTCGGCAAGGGCTGCGAGAAGTGATTCACGCCATCCGCCGACTGCGTCTGCAGGGGACCGGGGGTCACGGTATCGGGGTAGCTGCGACCGTTCAGCAGAAAATACTTGTCCTTCATGTCGGCGAAGCCTTCGGGGTTGAAGGTCATGCCGACGAAGTGAAAATTGGGGTCGAAGCCGTGAATTTGAATCGGATACTCGACATCGTAGTAAGTCGAGCCATCACCGTCGTTGTAGGCATAGTTGCCGGTCGCTGCCCGAGCCACCGTATTCGCGGCGGTCGGCACGGGATTGCTGCACAGAATATCGGCGTCGGAATTGCAGGCCGTGCGCAGATCGCCCTGCTGCGCCTGCAGTGCGGTGTAAAGGCTGGATCCTGCAGCGACCCGGTTCTGGCGTGGGTGCACATAGATTTGGCCCACCATGCCCATCTGCAAATGCTCGGGAGGAGTGATGTGGCAGTGCCAGAAATACGTTCCGGCATCCGGTGCGAGGTAGTAGTAGGTGAAGCTCGCGCCGATGTTGATCGCGACCGATGCGTCGGGGACACCGTCATAAAAAGCGGACGCGTTGGGATATCCGTGGAAGTGGACCGTGTGCTGCTCGAACAGATCGGGCCGCATGATCATCCCCACGTTGGTCAGCGTCAGGAAGAATTCATCGTCCTCGTCGATCGCCATCAGTGGCGCCGGGATGTTGCCGTTCATCACGCCCACATCCATGATCGCTCGCGGATCCACATGCCCGTCGATCGGTGCTCCGGGTATGTCCTGATCGGGAACCTGGCCGACGGCGCCGTTGTAAAAGCCGGCTACCGAAGCCAGTTGTGCTGTCGTGAGCGGTGTGACGCCGCCTATCGTGGTAGCAGGGTCGCCCGGAGTCAGCGGTGCGCCGGAGTAAACGTTATTGAACACATTCGGAAACTGTGTGCCCGGCTGGCCGGCTGCGATCGCACCGATCCCCGACAGCGGACCGAAGGAGAACATGTAGGTCTGGGTGCCGTCGCCCATGGTCGCGTAGCCGTCACCGCCCGAGATCTGTTGGCATTTGATCGCGCCGTTCACGTTCGCGGTCGGCACCAGATAATTCCCGGTCGCGGAGGTCTTGAATTGGGTCGCGCCCGTGTAGGCGGGCTCGGAATTGTTGTCCTGCGTCGCGCTGACGACCGGATGCGTGATGGTGCTGGTGGGACACTGCACGCGAAACGACTGCGCACCTGCCGGCAGCGACAACAACGCCAACAGAATCGTCGGCAACCCTCGACGGACCAACTGGAAATTATTCATGTGACCTCCGACCCCTCGTGCTTGCGGTGGCAGCTCAAAAACGACGATGGAAGATTTCGAAACCATCCTTGTTTCATCCCAATGCTCATGCGGCTCTCTGTTCTTCTCCGTACGTGTTGTGTAGAGGATGCCGTACGTATTCGAGAGAGGCGTGGGGGCAACCCTGCATTTCCCGCGGAGGAACCACCGTAGCCGGGGCTCTCAGACGCTCGATATGTTCAATCGCGCGCCGAAGTTGCAGTTGATGAGCGGAATTACGGTCGCACGTACCGCGAGTGCGGCGAGTGCGGCGAGTGCGGCGAGTGCGGCTGCGAGTCTTCGATTGCGATGGTCACAGGAATGTGACGTGACCGATGGATTGTTGCCTGGCGACGTGCGTTCGCTTCAGCCGTGCGCAATGAGCGCGAAATCCCTAGCTTGCGTGCGCCTCGTCCATGAGCCGCTGATACACCTTCATGACGGAGGGCACGTAGGCAAGTGTCTCGCGAAATGGCGGCACATGGCGGCCATATCGTTCCACCGCTTCTTCGCCGGCGTTGTATGCGGCCAGCGCGAGTTCCAGGTTGCTGTCGAAGCGGGCCAGCAGATCGCGCAAATAATGCGCGCCGGCGCGCACGTTCTGTTCCGGATCGTAGAGGTTCTTCACGCCGTAGCGCTTCGCCGTCGCCGGCAGCAATTGCATGAGCCCGATCGCGCCCTTCTTGGAGGTGGCGCGCGGATTGAATCCGGACTCGACCACTATAACCGCGCGCACGAGTGCCGCTTGAATCGTGGCGTCCTTCGCAGCTCCACGGATCACACCGTCGTACTGTGCGGAACGCGCCAGCCAGTCGATCGATGGGCCCTTTGCCGCGGGTGCTGCCGGCCCGGCCTCGCTCGGCGTCGAGACGAGCAGCTTGTATCGCGAATCGGAGGGAACGTTGCTGAAGTGAGTGACGCCATTGGCGTCCGTGAACGAGAAGATATCCGCGCGCGCGAAACCCGGAGCGGCGGCGACGGCCAGGATCAAAATTGCGTTAGACCATGCCGACATTTCCAGACTCTACTCGAAGAGCCAATGGCCCGAAGGTGGGGAAACACCGTAGCAGCCGAGGGAACACAGGGTACGGTCCGCCGGACCGTGGGAGCAAGGTGAAGATTACCTCGCGACCAACGATGCCGGCGAGGCGTCCCAGAGTTTGCGTTCGGCCATGAGATCATCCGCCCGCGCGAAGCCGTCGAAACGCACCCAGGGCTTGCCGGGAGAGGGGCGCATCAATGTGAGCGGCGTATGGCTCATTTTATCGCCCCGATACGCCCCGAATGCTTGCTGCACGGCGGCGATGTCAGCCAACTTGCCGGTGTAATGGTCCCAGCCGCGCTTGGCGTGAAACTGCGCCGCGTACTTGCGCAAATGCGCGGGTGTGTCCTGCTCCGGGTCGATCGAAATCGAAACCAAGTGAACGGATTTGCGCTCGGCGCCGAGATCCCCTTGAAACTGTTCGAAAACCTGGCTGTTCATCGGACAGATCGTGGTGCAGCTCGTATAGATGAAATTCACCACCAGCGGCCGGCCATCGTCCATCTCGGCGGGCAGATTCACCGCCTTTCCATCGTCACGCAACAGCGTCACGTTCGGGATCGCGATTTGTGTAACCGAGCGCCGCACGTCGGCATCGTCGGACATCTGGCGGAGTTCGTGCGCGGCGGCAACGGGATCGGACATCACCACATCATCGCCCGCCCAAGCCCCGGCGGCGAGCAGCGACATGCCGATCAGTCCGGTCGATAGCAAATACCGTCCCCGGATGCCTGAACTCATGTGTCAACTCCTGAGCCGATGGCGAAGACTGTGCCAACTTGGGTGATTATCGACGACCTGTGCGGCTCCCGGCCATGGGTGAAACACCCTACCCGCCGCCGCCTTACCGGCCCCGGGCAGCCCCTCATTTTGTCCCCGTCTGTCGGCGCCCGACGTCGGTCCAGAATTTGATTTCATTCGCGAAATCGCCGCGGGCCTCCGTCAACGAGCGCTCAACCGCAGGGGCGCCAGCCCGATAAGACACCGCCTTGCGCAACACCCCCGCCGCCGAGGCCAGATAGGCGCTCGTCGAATGGTTGAGTTCGTCGACCCTCATCAGCACGACATCGTCATGTTTGGCGGTGCACACGTTGAACGTGTGTACCGTTTGCCCATCACGGATGACGGCCTGTTTCACGGCCGTCTCTTGCTCCAAGCGATTGATGCCGAGCACCACTGAAAGGTGGGCGGGCAGTCTGCTCGCGGGGCCATTTCGGACCACCGCGTCGACCAGTCCCGCGAGCGAGTCCGCGGCACCGTGTGCACAGAGCATCACGGTCATCGCAGCCGCGACCACCAACCAGCTCCGATTGTCCATCAATTCACGCACTTGTTGCCCCAATCCCGATTGCCATTCGCGAATTCGTCGAAAGTCTACTACAGCGGTATCACACGGCCCGTGATTCGCGTTCCGTCATGAAACGCATTATGTCCAGGGGTGCGGTTTGCCGCGACTTTCACTTACTGTGTGGAGTGGCGACTCGCGCTTTTCCCAAAACACCGTTATCGTCCGCGGTAACTATATGAATCGCCAGGGATGCATGCGCCAAACGTTACTCTTCGGATCACAGTGCCAGGAGGGATTACGGCGCCTGGAGGCACCGCGCCTGAACGCACCGCGTCCGTGCGGTTTGCCCAAATGGTGGCGAACCGCAATGATCGCCTTGTCGATTTCCTTCGCGGGCCACACTGCGCTGGCGCAGCACGAACACTCGTCGAGTGAATTCGAGGTTTTCGTGGCCGCTGAGGGCCTCGCGGGACACGGCCAGCCGCATCCTCGCTTGGACGACCCTTGGATCGACGCCGATGTGATCTTTGGGCTGACCCATGAGCAGTTTCGCGTTTTCGGCGAATACTTCATCACCGTCGACGAACACGACCTCGAGCGCTTTCAAGTCGGTTACGAGGTGATCCCCGATACGGTGATCTGGTTGGGCCGTTATCACCAACCGGGCAGCGCCTGGGACACCGAACACCATCATGGCCGCTACCTACAGACCGCCATCACCCGGCCGACAATCGAGAACTGGGAAGACGAAGACGGCTTGATCCCTCAGCACATCACCGGCGCCCTGGTCGAATCGCGCCGTCCCATCGGCACCGATGCCGGCCTGCAAATCTCCGCGGGTGTGGGTGCCGGACCCACGCTCTCGAGTCGGGACAATGAGCCCATCGACCTGCTTGGCAGCAATCCGGGAAAGCACGGCCTCTCGTTCACCGGCCGCCTGGCCTATCTACCCGACTACGTGGGCACCAGCAGCGCGGGCTTCCTCTGGGGCCATGACCAGCTGTTCGCGAGCGGTCCAATGGCTTTGGCGACTTTGCGATCGAATCACGCCCTCCTCACCATCTACGGTGCCTATGCCGATTGGAGCGTCGATGCGTGGCGGTTCATCGGCGCCGGCTACTACGTCGACGTCGCGCTCGATCGGCCGAATTCCGATGAAAGCTTCCTGTCGGGGTACCTCCAAGCTGAGCGGCAGCTGCCGCATCGACTGACGGCCTTCGGCCGCATGGAGGACTCGGCGCGGATGCAGAAATCCCGCTACGTCGCGCTGCTCGATGATCATACATCGAACATCGATATCACCATCCGGCGGGCGGCCGTCGGTCTGCGTTGGGACTATATGCGTCGCCAGGCGTTGACGGTGGAATTGGATCATGAGGTTTCTCTGTCCGACCGCGGTTACGAAGCGCGCCTGCAGTGGTCAGCAGCAATCCCGTGAAGAGTCTCGCGGCGGCGGCCTTTCTCGTGCTGCTGCTGGGCACGGCGACGCCTGCATTCGCCGAAGAACTGGTGCTCATCGTCAGCGCCCGCAGTGACGTCGATCAACTCGATTCCCCGTTGGTCCGAAGACTGTTCCTCGGCCTTACCGTCACCCAACACGGCAACCGCCTCCGCCCGGTATTGAACGAGGCCGACCCCAAGATCAAGGAATTGTTCTTGCAAAACATCGTATCGATGTCCGACAGCACCTATGATCGCTACGTGCTGCGCATGGCGCTGCTCCAGGGTCGGACTCAACCGACCGTGTATGGCAGCAACGCCGAACTCGTCAACGCGGTCGCCGCCGACCCGACGGTCGTCGGCTACGTCTGGGCGAAGGATGTGGTACATGACCCCCGCGTCAGAGTTCTCAGAGTCGTATGGCACGACTGAGCGCAAGTTTTGCGAGATTCGTGACCCTGTGGGTCCTGGCCGTGCATCTCGTGCTCCTGCCGGCCTTGTATTTTGGCGTGGGCTACGTCATTCGCAAGAGTCACGAGGATCTGTTCGTACAGCACGCCAGAACATTTGCGCGGGTACTGGCCGATGAGTTCGAGGTGGGCGCCGCCCTCGACTCGCCGGCGAAGACATCGGATCTTCTCGACCTTGCCATCATTCACGGCGAGGCCCTGTATGCCGAGTTGTTGAGCGGCGATCAGTCGATTCGAAGCGAACTCGGATCACCGAACATAAAGGTGGTCAGCCGCACAGATTTCGGCTTTGCGCAGGGCGGCGACGAGGTCTATTTCGTCGTGCTTCCCATCGAGCGCACCGGACGAAGCGCGGAACTCCGGGTGGGTTTCGACGAGCGGCCAACCAAGGCGCGCATTCAACTGGCGCTCAACCGCATGCTGCTTCTGCTGGCGGCGTACTTGGGCACAGCGATCGCGGCCGCCGCCTACCTGAGCAACCGGCTGTCGCGTCCGATTCGGCGGCTGCAGGATGTGTCGCGCTCCATCGCCTCCGGCAATTATGCGCAGGCGCTGAAAGTCAACACCGGCGTTCGGGAACTGCACGATCTCGCCACGGACCTGGAGGCCATGCGGCGCGAATTGGTGGGGGTGAACGATCGCCTGCGGCAACAGATCCTGGAGAAGGAAATCTCGGAATCCAGGCGCGATGAGCTGCAGAAGCAACTGCGCCATCGCCAGCGCCTGGAGACGGTAGGAACGCTCGCGGGAGGCATCGCGCACGAATTCAACAATGTGCTCGTGCCCATCATCCTGTTCACCGAAGCGGCAATGCAGGATCTGCCGCGGGACAGCGCGTCGCGCGGCGACCTCGAGCGCGTCATGACGTCAGCGCGCCGCGCAAAGAACGTGGTGCAGAAGATCCTGACCTTCAGTCATGTGCTCGGGGACACCGCTCTCGCCCCCACCGACCTGCGCAGCGTGGTCAGCGATAGCATCACCTTGTTCTCCGCGCTGTCGCCGCCCAGCATCGAGATTCACACCGAGATCGACGCCGAAGTCCCTCTGGTACGGGCCGACGCCACCCTCGCCGGCGACGTCATCATCAATCTGTGCACCAATGCCTACCAGGCGATGCAAGGCGGAAATGGAGTTCTGACGGTGGCACTCCGCCATGCGCCGCCGCATGTGGAACTGTCCGTGACCGACACGGGGCATGGAATGGATCAAGCCACCGTCGACCGCATCTTCGAGCCTTTCTTCACGACCCGACCGGTCGGCCAGGGTACCGGGTTGGGGCTGGCGGTCGTGCACGGCATCGTGGAGAGCTTTGGCGCCACCATTTCCGTTGAGACCCGGCCCGGCGCGGGAACTACTGTCCGGATTTTCTTTCCTATCATCAAGGACGATGGACGGGCCGAAGGAGCCGCCCCGTCGAATTGAGGCTTCCAATGCACCGTATTCTAGTGATCGATGACGAAGCCGAAGTTCGGGACGGGATCAAGCGCGTGCTCGACCGGGCGGGTTTTACCGTTCGCGCCATCGACAATGCAACTGATGCGATGCTCGAACTCAAGCGCCTGGCGGCGGACGTGGTCATCACCGACATCATCATGCCCAAGGTCAACGGTGTCGATGCCATTGAGCGCATCGTGCGCGAATTTCCATCGGTGCGCATCGTCGCGATCTCGGGAGGCGGCAACTTCGACGTGACCGGGTATCAGCCTGCCGGCATCACCACCACCGCTTATCTCGCAGCGGCCAAACGGGCCGGGGCGCATTGCATCCTGACCAAACCGTTCGGATCCCGTGAATTGATCGAAGCGGTTAATCAGGTCATGGACGCCGGCGGTAACTGATCTTCGCCGGCGCCGTGGGATCAGACGGCGGCCTTGCAAAGTTTCAAGGCTTCGGCCGGGGCCATTTCCTTGAAAATGGTCTGCATCCAGATGAAGTTCGCCCGGTAGCTCGGGTCCTTCTCCACCTCTTTCCGATTGTCCTCGCGATCGGCTCCGTGCGGTGCCTCATGATTGCGATCGCGAACGCCGCGGACCGGAATCAACGAGCGGCGAAGCTTTTCAAACTTGGCTTCGTCGCGAGGATCGATCTTGGAGCACGACGACAGAATCCCGTCCACTTCTCCAATGATCGCGGGAGATAGCGGCGGCGTTGCGGCTTGCGCCATGGAACCAACTGTCAGGGCCACGCCCAAGGCCAGTAGGAATCGGTATCGCATTAGCATCGCTCCCTGTGTCATTCGGTTCGAGGAGAGCGGTACTGCTCCCATGAGAAAGGCTAGGGGAATCCTGCACTCCGGTCCGTGTAGCGCGTCACGCTTCCGCGCATTCCGCCCGCGCAGGCGCTACCTGACCGCGTCCTGGCACAGCCGCAGGGCATCGGCGGCCGGTATGCTGTTGAAGATGCTCCGCATCAGTTCGAAGTTTGTCCGATAATCCGGATCTTTTTTCAGCGCTTCCGAATGGCCCGAGCCCGCGGTCAAAGTGCGGCCCAGCCTTTCGAATTTATCCTCATCGCGAGGATCGATCTTCATGCAAGACGACAAGATTCCGTCGATTTGCCCGAGCAGTTGCGGCGGCAGCGGCGCAGCGCTACCGGTGTGCGACGGCGGCCCATCTTTGTGCTGCGGCGACGAAGTAGCGGCATGTGCCAACGATCCCACCGTCAGCGTCAAACCCATGATCATCATGAAGTGCTTTTGCATGTTTGCGCCTGGCTTCGTCCTTGTTGAATGGAACCGATTACGCTTCCCCACGCCGTGACATTAGTCTAGTTCTACAAATTCATTGCGATAACTGGGTCACGGTTCCAAGCGAAACTCGCGAGAAATACAGGGCTTCAGGACATGCACCTTCCGGTTCGCCCTATCGTCGTACGTGAACTCCCTACCTCCCCCTACGGCCAACCCCGCGCTCGACGATTGATCGCACACACTCTGCGTTATGATGTGGCGCAATGATGAATACCCGCCGAGCCCGGAAACCTATCCTCATGTTGGCGCTTCTGGCCGCCGCCGCTGCACACGGCTCGCCCGTCGCCTTGCCCGGCGTCGTGGTCGCCGAGACGACGACGCCAACCACGACCCCGAAAGCTGCCCCTATAACGCCTGAGATAGGCAGCTACGACGTCGGGCTGATGCTGGGCAGCCAGCTGGAGCACAACGGTGTGGCGCCTTCCTTGTCGCTGGAGGCCGTGATTCGCGGGCTCAAGGACGCGGTCGGCGGCCGTGCCGTCACGGCGCAGGAGCGCGACGCGGCACTGCGGTTCATGCGCGATGCACGCGACGCACTTGTCGAAAAGAATCGGGCTGCGGGCCGCGAGTTCCTCGAGCGAAATGCCAAACAACCCGGTGTGACGTCGATGTCATCCGGTCTCCAATACCGGGTGCTCAACAAGGGCGATTCGAACGCCAAATCCCCGGCGCCCAGCGACCGGGTCACCGTGCGCTATCGAGCCAGCCTCGCCAACGGGACGGAGTTCGATCGCTCGGACACCCACCACCAACCCGCGATGTTCCGCGTCGACACGGTGTTCAAGGGATGGCAGGAAGCCCTTCTGGCGATGAAACCCGGCGCGAAATGGCAGCTGTTCGTGCCGCCTGAACTCAGCTACGGCACCAACTCGCCGCCGGGGGTACCGCCCGGCGCTCTGTTGATCTACGAACTCGAACTCTTGCAGGTTGAGCCCGCCCCGCCGATGGATCCGGCGGCTGCCAAGCGTCCGCCCGAGGCGGGCGTCAAAGCCGTGGCGCCGGCCCCGCCGCGCTAGTAATTCTGTACAACCAGCCCGTCGACGCGGACCGGTCCGATCAAAACGCTCACGCGATCGCCTGCCTTGACGTAGTTGCCCTTGTTCGAAAACACCATCCAGTAGATCTTGCCATTTTCCGGTGCCATCGACTGGCGCAGTGGACCGACTTTCTCCATCGTCGGCACCACCAGCGACACGTGCGTTTTCTCGTCGACCATCTGTGGGCTCGAAGCCCGAACATTGAGTGGCGCGGCCTTGACCGCATCGATAACCCGGTAGTTGAAGCGCACCAGCTGCCCGGACTCGACAAGTTTCGCGGAGAGCTGATCCACTCCCCAGGTCCTGGCGTAGTACTGCCGCGCGCTGTCTGGCATACCGGCGGTCGTTCGATGCCTAGGGTGCTGCCTCGCGGCCGGCGTCGCAGGTTTTGCAGGAGTAGCGGGAGTCGCAGGCGTCGCGGCCCATGCGGCTGCGGTCCATGTCATGCCGGCGGCGAGCCCTAACGCGAAAAGTAGTTTGTTCATCGATGGTGATTCCACTGGCAACTCTTACATGGGTCAACATTGAAAAGATCGGTTCATTCCGCAGCCTTGCCTACGGCTTTCGCTGCCCGAAGCCTTTGGGCTTCGCCTTGGAAGGTTTGAGAACGTCGTAATCCGAAGGCACGGCAAATAAATCCGCTGCTTGCGGTGCTTCCTTGATATTGCGCAGTTCCGCACCTACATGTGCACCCTCCCATTTGACGACGAACTTGAGCGACGGGTCGATCCAGACGGCGCTGGTTGCGTCCGGCGATGCCTGCTTATTCCGATACTTCACCGCCTTTCGTCCATCGACCGTTTCATGTCCGACCTTCTCGCAGTCGATTTTTTGGTCCGACGCCTTCTGCCAGTCGGCACAGGCGTCCTCTGCGTTCTGTGCCCGGAAATAGTCCGAGGGGCCCGCCCGTAGAGCCTGATACTCCTTTTTTGCCGGAAAGAGTGCGACGGTGGCGCGCTCCTGTCCGGTCACCAACAAGATGGTTTCAGTGAGTCCGCGCGTATCCAACCGAATATTGTCCTGACCCACATATAGTTTCGACGAACGATGAGGCGGACCCGCCGTTCGAGCCGGTGCTGGATGGGGCTTGCCCGCCGTGTAGTACGCGACGTCGGCGGAAAATTCCTGCGCCTGGCAAACCACTGGACTCGCGCCCAATAGAAACGCGGCCACCAGCCCACTTGCCTTGAACGTCATGCGTGTGCCTTTCATTTCGGAGTCGTGACTTTCAGCCAATCCTCTACACTCCTCTGGTCGGGCGCCGGCTGTAATCTGCGCGGCGCGAGTGGATCGTATTTCTTACGTTGTTCTTCGTTGAGCACGGCGTGAATTTGCTGCACCGTACTGACTTGAAGGGCTTGAAACCGCTCGATCCGTGCGCTCCCGGTGATGGACTGATCGAGCCGTATCTTCAGCGTCTGCTGCTGCCGCTGCTCCAGAATCCGCTTCACTGCCGCCTGCTGTGCCTCGTTCAGATCCAAGGCCTTGGCGAACTGCGCTACCCGATCATCGATGCTCGAGGATCGATGCGCACGATGAGTCTGCCGGGCCGCGCGGGCACCGGCAGGGGCACCGGCGGCCGTCTGCGGGACTGCGGGCGCATCGGCCGCGAAAATAGGCGCCACCAGCGCAAGACTCAAGAACGCGATACCGCAATAACTTCTTAGCCCTGCGGCAGACCGCTCACTGTAGCTTGGCAAAGCGAGAGTCCTCCACAGCGGGGTTGACGGTCGCCTTCTCGACCAGGATTTTCTCGGTCTGTTTGATTCCCTGAACCTTGGTCTCCATGACGAAGGGTATCGTCACGCCGCTCACCGGCCTGAAGTCACGATAATAGACCTCCACCGGATGGAACTTGCCATCCAAGCGGCGCGGCGTTCCTTCTATCTTTGCCTCCAGGAATGTCTTGGCATCTATCCACAAGTGCTGGACCGATCCGTTCTTGAAAGTCAGTTTCAGCCGGTACGCGTCGTTGCCGTCGACCTTGTCGGTGCCTTCCAGCGCGACCGTGGTCCCCTTCCCTGCGTAGTCCACCAGCGGACCATCCAGATCGGATTGCATGCCTGCGGCTTTCAATTCATCCGCCGTGAACGGTTCCACTTCATGCCGATTGAGAAACGGACGTAGTTTCCAGCCCTTGGTGCCATCGTAGACCTGGATAGCGGTCTTGCCGCGAAAATCAATTTCCAGGCGTGATTTGCGTGTGCGCTTCAGTTCCATACGAAAGGGCAGTTGCGCCTGCTCCTTGGGACGCTTGGGCAATTGAACGCCGCCGAGCTTGCCGCCTTGCACCGCAAGCCGTGCCGAGCTTTCGTTTCCGCCCGCATCCATCTTGCCGCTCATCGAGAGCGTCTGAACCGCCTGCCACGACTGCAGCCCGCCCCGCGCCGCAACGTTCTTGGCTACAACCTGCTCCGCGGTCAGCTTGGCCACGGAGGGTGGCGCTTCCGCGGCCATGGACGCGGAGAAAACCAACACCAGGAAATTGGCCGCTATGGCCGTTGTTCGGGACATTGCTGTTCGCTCCTAGATTCGCGCATGAGTTAGAGAATGGGGTGATTCTAATGGACGATGAGCCGCGTGGCCCGGAACTGTCCGACGATTATACTGACGCGCCTGATTCGGTGCCGAATGTGTCCGATAGCGGTAGGGAACCACCCGAGCCTTGACGGCCGCTGTTGAAGGCCTTGAATTGTGTGAAACAGGTTGTGCCTGAGCGTTGGATATCACGAGAATGGCAAGCAAACTGGCTGCGAAAAGCATCCGCCTTCCGCCCCGCAAAGCTCCCAACACCGCAGTAATGACGCTCACTCCAGGTCTGACCTTGTCCCTGGCCGAAAATTCAATCGCCGGCTTGTAGCGCGGCCGTGCCGCCACCGCGGATTTGCCACACGGGTGACCCGAGAGGCGCTGGCCGCCATCACAGATTTCAAATCCGTATTGCCGGCCCTCTAAACGAGGCTGCTCGCGGCAACACCGCGAGCAGCATCCACTCATCGCCGGTGGAGTTGGCCCATTGGGCCAACCCCCCGGCCTGCCTTCGCACTACGGATTCGCGTGGCCGATCAGCGCTCCTGATTGCGGGCTTCCCGTCGCATTGTCCGTAAAGGTGATCGTCCCGGCCCGATTCACGTTTACGGCGGCACTCGTATTGGTGAACCTGACGGTCACCGTGCAGCTCCCGCCCGGCGGCACAGTCACCCCGGTGCAGTTGTCGGGCCCGGCCAGCGGCCCGTTGGTGAACAGCCAGCCTGCACCCAATGAACCACCGGTGACCGTGACAGTCGTCACCGTCGTCGGGGAGGTAGCCGATGTGTTGGTCAGCGTAACGACACCAGTCCCACTACCGATGTTGCCGATCGGCGTCGCCACCGTGATCGTCAGCGGATTCGGCGCAATCGAAACGGTTGCCGCGGCGACCCCCGTTCCGGACAACGCTACCGGTGACCCGGTCACCGGCACGCTGCCGCCGATGGTCAACGTCGCGTTGACCAGCCCCGTCGCCGTGGGCGAGAACACCACACCGATCGTGCAGGTGGTCGCCGATGCCAAGGTCACGCCGCAGGTCCCGGCTGCCGCTCCCGCCGCCCGCGTGTACCGCGGCGACGAGAAGGTCAACGTGATACCGGTGAGCGTCGCTCCGCCGGTATTGTGCAGGGTGAGCGTCTGCGCTCCGCTGGTGGAATTGACCACCACATTGCCGAAGCCCAACGGACCACCCGTGACGCTCGCGACTGCGGGTCCTGCCGCCGCCACGAACTCCACCGCGCCCGCGTCGACCGCGTTGTTCGTCTTCCTCGGAGTGTCGAAGAAATCCAGCGTCGGTGCCGCCTGGTACGTCGTGTTCGAGTTGGCGGCCGTGATGTAACCAATAGCCGTTGAACCCGTCGACAGCGCGTAGTTGCCGAGCATGACCTCCGCGGACGGGTTGATCTCCGTGGACGGCTTGACCAGCGACAACGGACCCCAGCTGATATTGATCCAGTTGTTGCCTTCGTCCACGGTTGCCCCCGCCGTCAAGCTGAAGATGGGGTTCGGCACATTGCTCTCATTGGTGCCCGGGGGCACCAGGTACCAGGCGCTCGCACCCACCTCAGGCGGTATCTTCGAGCCGTTGCAGTACTGGCTGGCCAGGCTCGGGTTGGAGGCCGAGTTGTGAAAGCTTGGTGCTGCGTTATAACCGGAAACGAGGATCTCGGTCAGTACCGACGATTGCGGAGCAAACGTGAAGCCCGAACTATGGTTCGTCGCTCCGGTGTCGCCACGCAGGCCGATATCCCAGTAGTTGGCGCCAGCAATACACTGGCCCGCCGTACTCTGATTCAAACTGGGAACCAACACAACGTGTGCCTGCAGGTCTCCTGAGCCGGCAACAGGCTGAGTCACTGCCGGGTTGAAGGCACGGTTCTGCCACAGCACATCGTTGTACAGGATCGGGTACGAGACGGTCTTGCAAGCATTTCCAGTCCCATGGCCCGTGGGGCACGCGATCGTCCCCACCGGGAGAGAAGCCAGGAACTCCGCCGTGTGACGGGCACTCGACAACCCAGCCGGCTGCGGAGCCGACAGCGGCACGCATCGGATACTGGCGCCGCCGACGGTCGGGCAAGGCGTCGGCGCACTTGCCTCCGGAGCAAAGAAGGCGCCGAACAGCGAGCCCGAGGTCGCGGTGGAGTCGTTGGACGCGATCGTGTTGTTGATCAGGTTCACAACCAAAGAGTCTTGCAGCGACACGCCGGCGCCATCCCAACCCGCCACGTTGTTGGTGATGATGTTGTTGGTGACGTTGACGGAGTACCAGCGCGAATTGTTGTTGGGGAAGGTGGATACTTCCGCGCCGTTGACACTTTGGAAACGTATGCCGCCGCCGGCACCGGCTTCCGCCGCATTGCCCATGATCAAGTTGGCATTGATCAGCAGGTTCGGACCGATGCCATCGCTCACCGTACCGAAGGCATGCGGACAATCCGCGTCAGCCTCGCCGGGACACGTAGGATCCGTATCCGGCGCACTCATGATGAGCAGACCGCCGCCATTGGCCGGTGTCGTGGGGTTGGTCGCCTGGTTGAACAGGATCGTGTTGTGCTGGATGCCGCGGTTCGAGTCGCCATTGTTGTGATAGACGAACCCGAGCTGCGCCACACCCGCGCCGTCGCCGGTGCTCAAGTTGCCGCACACCCAGTTGTAGTTGAACTTGTAGAAGTCCGCACCCGTACAGAAGGCGACACCGCCCGCGCCCGAGGGCGTGGCCGAGAACAATTCATCGCCTTCGGAGGAGTTCGCCGTCACCGCGTTGTGATGGATGTTGACATTCAGGTCAAAGCAATACGGCAGCTGCGTGCCCGCAGGTCCGCCATTCTGGCAGGAGCCGGGAGCCGGAGTGCCGGCCGGATCACCTTGAATGTAGCCGTCCGGATGTTCGCCCTGGCCGACGGTGATGCCGCCCGCCAATGTGCCCTGGTTGTTATTGACGCGATTGTTCGCGATTTCCAGGTTGTGCGCCCAGCCGTGTACGTAGATGCCGCCGCCGCCCTGGGAAGCGTTGGTGACCGACAAGCCGTCTATGCGTGACGGATTGCACCAGAAGTCGCTCGGGAACGCGTTGCAGTTCGTGTTGTTGGCGTTGTTGGACGTTAGCAGCGTCGTGTTGTCCGGGAACGTGTCAGCCGCGAACTCCGTATTGTTGTTCGGGAACCTCACGCCCTTCGACAGCACGGTGATGCCCGCACCTTCATACGCCCCCAGGAGGGTCGGTTCCTGCAGCTGCTCCGCCAGATTGCCGTTGAGCGTCGCATCCCAGCCGACAGTGGCCTCGAGCGGCAGACGATCCACCTGCGGATTGCTGTTATTGGCGGTAAAGCCCACCATTCCGGCGCCGCACGAATTGCTCCATGAGCCATGCAACCCGTCCGGACCGAGTCCAAACAGACAGACCACCCGCTGGCGCCAAGGATTCAGCAGCGCGCCGGACGGATGCGTATTGGCGTCGATGATGCTGGAGGCAGCGGCGACACCTTGCAGGCGTACCGGTTTCCACATCAGCAACAATTCATGGTACGTGCCGGGAGGCACGATGATGAGGTCGCCCGCCGTGGCTTGGTCGATCGCCGATTGAATCGTCTGTCCAGCCGCCAGCCGCGTCGGAGCTTTGCCCCCGACGGTAACCGTCACGGTGTCGACCGACTTCTTGCCGTTGCCGGCCGTGATGACCAGTTCGCCGCAGCGCGCCCCTTGAGGTGCGGGCGCCCGCTGCTGAATGGTGCAAGACGGAACCTGCGGACTTGCCGGCAGCGTGACGACGATGGTCGTGTCGCTCCAGCTCGTAACCGCCGCCGTGACGCCGCCGATGGTGACGCTTCCCGTCCCTTGTGTGCCGCCAAAGCCGTAGTGACGCGTGATGGTCTTGGCGTTGTAAGGAGCCGTCGTTGTCGAAGGCCCGGAATACGCGTGGTTAGTAACAACCTGGGCACCCAGCGCAGTGATGGTGATGGGGTGGGCTAGTCCAGTCGCCAAGATCCACGGACCCACGCCGTCGCCATCCACTTCTTTGACGGCCGGTGTCGCATCCGGGTAGTCGCAGTCAGGATGGTTGTATTCGGCCGCGAATGCCGCCGTGGGAATGACTGGCGTATCCAGGTAGGCCGTCTGGCCCGGCATGAAGGACCACTCGTAGCAGAACTGGCTGTAGGCCTTCTGATAGAGGGGATCCGGGTCCACGCCGCTGCCGCGATCATTCATGCACATATCCAACATGTTGGGTATGTAGCCGCTGGGATCGGGCGGATTCACGGCGAAGGTCGAGAACGTCAGACCGTTGTAGATGCCGTGCTGGTCGGAATAGACCCGGCCGATTTCGTTTCCGGCCCAGTCCTTGACGCCGACGGGGAGATTCGGGGGCGAGAATTTCTCGCCGAAAGCCGGCGCGAACGGATCGAACTCCGAGGTGAAGTCGTCCGAAATGATGCCGGTGAAGTGGGCTGCGATATGGGTCGAGCTGAAGACATAGAACTTCGCCAGCACCGACATCTGCTCTTCGAGGATGACTTCCTTGCGATCGCAAAGAGACCGCGACGCTCCGGCAAACGGCGCGTTCTGGCCCGCCTGCGGGTAGAGACTATTGTAGTCGGGGACGATACGTTTGACCCCCACGCACGGCCAGAAGGTCTCGACACTACCCGTGTCGCCTTCGTGGCGCGGCTGCGCGCCCAAATCGGTCGTCATGTTCAGCGAATTGGTCGGGTTGTAGGCAGCGATGGACGCCTGGTCGGGCATGATGAAGATGTTGCCGAAGCCGGCGAACTGCGACGTCACCGGCGCTTCGTAGGTATCGCCGAGCAGGATGTTCTTGTCCTCTTCCTTCACCAGCTCGTAGCCCGGCGGAACAATCATTTCGACCACATACCTGCCCGCGGGCAGCATGGGGAGGCCGTAATCCCAATCGGTTGACGCCGCCGCGGTGTTCGGCGCGCAAGCCGAGCAGTTCGTGCCGGTCGGTTTCCCGCTCACGGGATCCGTGCTGGTTACGCTCGGGAACTTGTACATGCCATCGTACGGCGCCGGCTGCAGCTGGTTCCAATTGTGCATGCCGTCATAGCACTTGTACTGCCCGTTGTTCGGCAGTGTGGTCGCGGCAGGCCCGCCGTGCTGGGAGTTGTACCAATCCAATAAGTTGGGCTGGCCAAACAGCGTGTAGAAGAACGGATCCGTGGTCGACTGGCCCGGGCAATTCATGTTCGGTACGCCATCGGACCGGAAGCCCTGCGCCCAATCGTCCCAACTGGTCGTCTTGGTGGTGTCCACCAGCGTGAGGGTTGGGGTTACGCCGTCGGCAGCAAAGCCTTCTTTGTAAAGATTGATCGTGACGTTCGGGACCTGTGGCTCCCAGGTGAGCTGCAGCAGCAGCGCCGGGTCGTCAAACGGACGGGTCGAGGCATACACGACATGGCCGCGGATGCCGCCGTTCTCGCCCGGGTTGAACGGCTTCTTGCCGAATTCCAAAATCTGGTTCTGGCCCATGAAGCTCTGCCAGCCGTAACTGACGGCCGTCGGCGGATCGATTCGGCCTGTCGACAGGTTCGTCGCCGCGCTGCTGGCGGGTCCATTCAGAATCGAGTAGCCGGCGCAATCGGCATTGTCGCCGCTGCCGGCATTGCCGCAATACACCGCGCCCGGCACCCGCAGATTCGCGGGGACGGAGAAATCTTCGGCCGTTCTCGCCATGTTCTTCATTAGGTCGGAGGTGCCGCAGGCGGGATAGCCGCCTTGACCGCAAGCATAAGGACCCGCGGAACCGTCGACCGGTCCGCCGGCGTCGTTGATGATGTGCGTACCGGTATTCTTGTAGCGCGCGAAATCAGTTTCCATCACGTACCAGTTGAAGATCGGGAACACTTCGTTGAAGCCGGCGTTGCCTTCCAGATCCGTGCTGTTGAGGTTGGAGATACTGCCGTCGCGGTACCGGATGTTGGTCGGCACCAAAGCGAGCCCGCTCTCGGTGTCCTGGCAGACGCCATCGCTGTTCGTGTCGATGCACGTCCGCGTGGTGAGGTTGTTCTTCCAGCCGTGAGAACCGATTTCTCCCATGTCGCAGGTCGTGGCATTGCTGCCCGGTCCGTGGCACGCCGCGTTGCCGCCGCCCACGCGAACGGGTGTCGTAATCCCGTCGACGATTTGGTCGTTCCACTGGTCGAATATGGTGATTCGCCAATCGCCCGCAGGGATCTTGGTCAACAAGAAGTTTCCATTCTCGTCGCACTTCGCGAACGCTATGTCGGCGCCATCAGGGCTGCCCAAGCTCACATAGCACTGCGTGTAGCCAAACGTATCGCGCGACCCGCTGCCGTAGAGCCGCTCGTCCGACGGCCGGCTCATGCGAGCGCCCGTTACCATTCCCTTCACGGTCTGGGTGCAGCCGCCGGTAGCCGCGCACAGAGCGGTTCCCTCGTCCGCGATGAGCTTCGGATTGGCAAACCCGATCGAGACGTGATAACCGGCCGGTCCGAACTCCTGGAAGTAGGCCGGTTCGTTGGCTTTGATGAAGGCCTCGTGGTCCGGGCCGCCATCCAGAGTATTGGTCTGCAGCCATTCTTCGCCGCGCGCAATGCGGTCGGCCGCCGGCGTCGCGATGATGCCGTATCGGCCGGGCGGCAGATTCTTGACGATCGCTTGACCCGCGAGCGGGGACAGCGTAGTTCGGTCTGACTCGTATTTCGGGCAGACCGGAATCATGCCGGTGATGCCCGATTCGCTCGTGGCGCCGTCAAATCCCGTCGACGGATTTGCAGAGACCGGGCACGCGTCATTGCCATTGACGGGATCTTTTGTCCCCGCCAGGGCGTTTGACAAAGGTTGACCAAACTCGTCGTAAGTCAGCTGTCCGGCGGAGTCGCCCGACATGCCCACCAGGTCGATGATCGTGATGTTGAACCCACCCAGGCCGGCCTCGTTGGGCGACAAGGTGTCGATGCCGCCGCTGGCATCATGTTCACCGTTCAGGGGATGGTCGTCCTCGAATACAAACGCCGAGACTTGAGCGGGTTTCTGATTCTCAGGCTCGACCGTTACGCTGACCGTGGTTTGGCCGGGGGCGATTTGAGCGCCACCCATGGCATGTCCCGGGTCCATGGCATCGCCTGGCAGTACCGAGATGTAATAATGCTTGGTCGCATCCAGCACGACCTGATTGGGGTCGACCGCCGTCTTCGTAGGGTGGTCGGTCGTGCAAACGCCGTTGCCTATATCGCATGCGGCTGTCTGTCCCAGAAGCTTCTGGCCATCTTCGCAGGAGATCGTGCCCACGCAGCCCTGCGCCACGACCGGCATGTAGGCGATGTGGAAATTGGTCCCGAAGATGGCCGGAGTCCCTTGCGGCGTTGCTGTCGGGCAACCGGCAGGCACCGGATTCGTCTGACAATTCGGATCGACGTAGAAGGTGCGGTCTTCCTCAATGATCCAGCGATAGTCCGGGGCAAGCGGCTGCTTCGTGATGCCGTCGACCAGCGTCACTTGAAGATTGCTGGGCGCCGGGAAGGCAAGCGACACGGTCGCGGTTGAGCTGCTGAGTGTTCCCTGCGAATTCCGCGCCTTGTAGGTAAAGCTGGGGTTGACCCCAACGGCGTGCGGGGCCACGGTGGCCGTGAAACTGCCGTCCGGATTCAAACTGACCGTCGCGCCGCTGGCGGCGACGAGCTCGGCCGTCAGAGGATAGCCGGCGGCGTCTTTGTCATTCATCAAGACGCCCGGCGTCTTGATGCTCAGCTCCGTGGCCACCGTCGATGTGTACGCATCGTTGTTGGCGGCGATGCCGGAAGCTGACTCCATCGGCGCTGCGCCCATGGTTACCGTGGCACATGCCGGACCTGACGTCGCCCCATTGCCGCAATAGGTGAAGCTACCTGAGCCGGCAGTGGCTACAAAGGTAAACGTACCGTTCGTGTTCAGCGTCAGAGTGCCGCCGGTCACCGGTCCAACCACGCGAACGCCGGAAATATTGACGTCGTTGGCGGTCAAGCCCTTGCCTGGATCCAGCACGGAGACCGTCTTGCCGTTGATCACTGCGTTGTAGGTATCCGGATTGGCGATAGCGGCGCCGAGCACGGGCGCGCTAGGAGCTGCGCCGCCATTGACGCTGATGTAAGCCAACATGCCGGCGTCGCGTGAAGTCGCATTGCCCGACAAGCCGCCCTCGCGGTCGAAAATCGGGAGTGCCGCTCCAGCGGCCGGCACGTTGATCGTCGCATCGTAGGTCTTGCCGGCAGCCAGAAATACTTCGTTCTGCACTCTGGTAACACCCGGTAGGGGATTGCCGTCTTCAGCAATCAAACCCATGCCGGGGACCGCAGTTCCTGTTTGGGAGCCGACGATCGACGGCACGTGCATGCGCAGGCCGGCATTCACCATGCGTACCAGGACCGTTCCGCTCACACCCGTGGCCGGCGCGGTCGGGAACACTGATGCCGCGGCATTCGTCTTGTCGAACGCGACGCCGTTGATGAGATAGTACAGCGGCCTGTAGTTCACGGCCGGCGGATAGCAGTTGCCGGTGCCTGTAGTGGGGTTTGCGCAGCCGCCAGGCTGACCGGACCACACGGTCTCCTCGCTGAAGCCCGCCAGACCCACGGCTTTGTTCACGGCGGTGTTTTGGACCGGGTCAATTTCACTGAAGAGCAGCGGGATATCCGCGTTGTACGTGACCGCAGGCGTCGTCCCCGCTGCCGGATATGCCGTACCCGCGGTAGCTCCCGCTGGCGCGGTCGTCACCACAACCATTCCGTACAGTCCCATTGGGCCCTGAATTGAAGGGTGGCTGCCGGATTCAAGGAGGTAAGTGCCGGCGCGAGGCGCCGTCCAGGTCAGGCTGGTCGTCACTCCGGTTGCCACCTCGGTGGAGAACGAGCGCACGCGCGTCCCCTGGGGCACCGGATTATTCGCCCCGTCACCCGGGTCCGTGCTCGACGCAGGCCATGTAAGTGTCTGCGTGGCATGGGCCGGACTCGCGGAAGACGTCGCGGTGTTGCCCAGACCGCCGCCCAGCTGACCCACGATCGTCAGCGAAGTCGGCACGATCGGAAGACTATTTGTCAGGTTGATCTGCAGAGTCTGTCCGGTCGGCACCGTGATCACGACGGGCGACCAGCCGGCGCCAGGCTTTAAAGCCGCGCAAGTCGCGGTAGAGCCGCTCACGGCCGTGCCGCAGCTGTAGCCCCACATCGGCACAGCGGTGCCATCAGGCAAGGTTGCAGTGGCTGCCCCTGCCGTAAGGTTGATTTGCTGTTGTGCTAAAGCCGCACCGCTCGCCAGCAGGAGAACGGAAGCCGCGATTCCGGATTTGCCCAGGATCGCCTTGAATATATTGGATCGCATTACTGTTCTCCTGTCCCTATTTCGATTCGTCGATTACGAATTCGCGTGAGTCGACGAGCATCATCATCAGCATTCCGCCCGGAAAGATATTGTTCGTCGTGATCTCGCGCTCGTTATGCGAGTGCCACATGAAAGCGAAGCCGGCTTCGTCCGTGGGCGAGTTCGCGACCGTACCCGAAGGCGGGATGGTCCCGGTGGCGCCGACCGCACGCACGGTCGCGTTGGGCCCGAGGTAAGGACTTCCGCCATACCAGGGGCCGGTGGCAAAGATGTTCGGATTAGGCAGAGTGACCGGGCCGCTGCCGCCAACGTCGCCGAACGGCGCCGCTTCCAGCGGCTTGTTGTGATCCTGGCACCACTCGAAGTAGTTGATGGCGTTGTAGCTCGTGCCCAAGGTGTTGTATCCGTTGGCGTCCGGAGTGCAAGTGAGCTTGGCCAGTGGGTCAGAAGATGTCGTGTTGTGGCCAAACGGATCCCAATTCAAACCTTTGCCGGTCCATTGGAATATCCCGTCTATTGTTTGACCAGGCGTGGTCGTGGTCGTGAACAGCAGCGGCCCGGCGAGACTGTTCGGATCGGTCGCGCTGAGTATCAGATTGCCGTCGCGCGCCAATACGCGCACGTGATTGCCGTGCTCGTGGAAGGGATGCTGCCAGCGACCCTGGCCGATGATGCGCAGCAGCGTGAGCTCGCCCGGATGCATGTGCGGGTTGCCGTTGTACGGCTGGTGCGGATAGTGCGCTGCGTAGTTCGCGTCCATGTCGTCCGGCATGGAACGGCCGTTGATCATGAAGTACGAGGGAATGTAAGGCTCGGTGGCCACCGTCATGCAACCCGTACAGGTGTTGTCTTTTTGCTCCTCGGCCTCGCGATGAATTCTCGGGTCTATCTCGGAGAACTGGAACAGGTATTCCCGATCGTAGCAGGCACCGGCGTGGTTGTACGCGGCGTTCTTGAGCCGGAAATCGCCTTCGCCCGAGTTGGCCTGCGCCAACGCGTTGGTCGCATGTACGCCCGAAGTGCAAGCAGTTGGGACGGCCGACGGAAGGACAATGATAGCCCCGTACATGCCCATCTCGATCTGCAGATCGCCTTGCGTTCCGCTGTAATAGGAATGGGTGCCGGGCGTCGTGGCGGTGAACGTATAGCTTACCGTCCCGCCGGCAGGCGCCGCCTCCTTCGTCATCAGGCCGATTGCTCCGCCCGTTGCAGTCACCGTAAAGCCTGGAAACAGAATCGAGGTGTTGCCGGCTGCAGTAGGGAGATTATTCGTGAGATTGACCGTGACGGTGTCGCCTTGCGTGACGATCAAGGTCGGGCCTGGAATCTGCATGTTGGAACACGTGCCGGTGGTGATGCCCGCCGGCGCAAATCCCGCCGGCGCGCCATTGCAGCCGTAACCCCACGAGTAAATCGCCGACCCATCAGGCTGGCTGATGAATGCCGGTTGTGCGGTCAGGTTGAAGGTTGGACCGGTAATCCCGGGCGCCGCGGCATTCGCCGCCGCCGTCGACAACAGGGCTGCCGCCGCCATCACGAGGGTGAGCAGTCGGTTCATTGAGGTTGGGTTTTTCATAGTCATTGCGCTCGTTAGATAGCCGCCGGAACGATGTGGACCTCGGTCATCAGACCGCCGAAGTTCTCGGCGTCGTTGGACAGGTGGTCGAGATTCGGGGTGTAGAGATAGAAGACGCTGTTCACCGGGTATTTCGCGCTGTCGGACGCATCGAGAATCACGTCGAGCGACTCGCCGCCGGCCAGCGTGATCGAGTTCGTTCCGTAGTACATGTTGTTACCCGCTTGATCGCGCAGCAGCTTGGCGTTGAGCCCGATGACCTTCATTGGGATGCCCAACGAGGCCAGCGTCTGATACTCCGTCACGTCCAAATCGGAGATGCGCAGCAGCGCTTTCTTGCCGACCGGAATATTGATGATCGCCGGCAGCGGCTGGGAGTAATGCATCACACCATCCGTCGCCTGAGTCGCCATCGGATTGGGATTCACCGTATCCGGATAGCTGCGGCCGTTAAGCAGGAAGTATTTGTCCTTCATGTCGGTGAAGCTTTCCGGATTGAAGGTCATGCCGACGAAATGGAAGTTCGGATCGAAACCGTGAATTTGCAGCGGATACTCCACGTCGTACGCGGTCGAGCCGTCGCCATCGTTGTAGGCATACTTGCCGCCGCCCGTGGCACCCGTGTTGATTGCCGGCAGAGGATTGCTACAAAGGATGTCGGCCGTCGAATCGCATTTCGTGCGATTGTCCACCTGCTGCTGCTGGAGCGCGGCATAGAGGGTGGTGGCTGCCGGCACCCGATTCTGTCGTGGGCGTACGTAGATTTGACCCACCATGCCCATCTGCAAGTGCTCGGGCGGCGAGATGTGGCAGTGCCAGAAGTAGGTGCCCGCATCGGGCGCCAGGTAGTAATACGTGAAGCTGCCACCGATGTTGATCGCGACCGACGCGTCCGGCACGCCGTCATAGAACGCGGAGGCATTCGGATAGCCGTGGAAGTGAACCGTGTGCTGCTCGAACAAGTCGGGGCGCATGACCTGGCCGACGTTCGTCAGCGTCAGGAAGAACTCATCGTCCTCGTCGATCGCCATCAAGGGCGCCGGCTGGTTGCCGTTCATGACACCCACATCCATGATCGGGCGTGGGTCGACATGGCCGTTGATACCGCCGGTGATACCTTTGGCGGTCATCGCGGCGGCGCATGCAGGAACCGCAAGGCAATCCGAGTCGGGAGCCAGTCCCACGGCGCCGTTGTAGCCCGAACCCGGTGCGGGTAACGTTCCGATTGAGTACGGTGCGTCGCCCGCGCCGTTCGTGGTAGCGGGATCGCCCGGCAAAAACGTACCCGTATAAGGGGTATTGAAAACATTCGGGAACTGCGTACCGGGTTTGCCGGCAGCCATGTCCGCCAATCCGGACAAAGGACCGAAGGAGAACATATAGATCTGTGTGCCGTCGCCCATGGTCGCGAAACCATCGCCGCCGGAAATCTGCTGGCATTTGATGGCGCCGTTGACGTTCGCGGTCGGCTTCTGATAGGTCGTGTTGCTCGCCGCGCTCAGAGTCGTCGGGCCGGTGTAGTTTGGCTCCGAATTGTTGTCGTGGAGCGCCGACGGGTGAGTAATGGTGCTTGTCGGGCATTGCACCTGAAACGACTGGGCACCCGCCCGCAACGCTACGAAACATAGCAATGCATTGATGCCGTAAAAGATCACTCGTGTATTAATCATATGTTCCTCCGTCCCGAACTTCTGGCGCGCTGCGCGATCCAACCCTGTGAACTGTTGATAAGACTTGCGCCCACTGTGGCGTAACTAGTGGGAATGCCGGCGCCCTTGGCGAGCGGCGCGGCTTGACATAATCGATCGGTGTGCTTTATATCGTTCATCCGTTCATCGCTTCGTCGGCCTTCTTTCGGTGCCTGACGCTCTCCCTGGAAACTCCATAAGGAATTTGGATCGACTAACCTGCGGTGCCCACAATGCGTTGAATGCGGCCGCGGACCTAGTCGGGAGATACTCCCCACGGACTGGGGTGAACTATGTAGATCCGGATTTGGGTAACTGTGACGGGATTGCTTCCTTGACCCCGCAGTGCCTTTGCGACACTGTGTCTCATGACTAAGGCCACGATGACGCACGTGCGGCGCGTTCTGTGCGCGCTGGCACTGACAGTGCTGCCGCTGGCTGCCGCGTTACCACAACCTGACGCGCTCTCGCCCGGAGAAGCGATCTATCGGCTGGGACGGCTGCCCTCGGGACAACCCTTGATTGCGGAGCGCGGCGGCGGCATCACTACCGAAGGCGCGGCCGCCGCCTGCGTCAACTGCCACCGCCACAGCGGACTCGGTGCCGCCGAAGGACGCGGCTTTATCCCGCCTATCACGGGCCAATTCCTGTTCCACGCCAACACCGAAAACCGCCAGGACCGTGATCTGCCGTTCGTCGAGGGCGCCCGGCCGAACCGCGACCCATACACTAATGAATCACTGGCGCGAGCGATACGCGAGGGCGTAGACGTCACGGGCAAACAGCTCAGCGTGTTGATGCCGCGTTTTGCCTTGGATGATGCCTCGATGGCTGCGCTCATCGCCTACTTGAGACAGCTCTCACCCAAGTCGGTGCCCGGAGTCGGTGACAAGGTGCTGCAGTTCGCGACCATCGTCACGCCCGATGCCGATCCGGTGAAGCGGGCGGCCACGCTGGCGGTGCTCAATGATTACTTCGCCGAGAAAAATGCAACTGCCCGGTTCGAGAGTCCGCGGATGTACAGCTACCGCAAGCAGATGTTCAAGGTGACACGCTCCTGGCAGCTGCATGTGTGGGAGCTCAAGGGGCCGGCCGAGACCTGGGAGACCCAACTGCAGGAGCGTCTGGCAGCGGAGCCCGTGTTCGCCGTGATCTCCGGAATCGGTGGCCGCAACTGGGCGCCGGTACATCATTTCTGCGAGCAGGCACAGCTGCCCTGCCTGTTCCCGAACGTGCAACTGCCGATCGTTGCTGAGAGCGATTTCCACACCTTATATTTCTCGAGGGGCGTACTACTGGAGGCCGGACTGATCAGCCATCAGTTGCGGGATCGTACGGACGGCCGTGCAATGCCTCGCCTGGTACAAGTGTATCGCGCGGCTGATATCGGCAGCGCGGCAGCCAGGGCGCTCGAGGCGGCGGCGCACGCGAGCGGCATCTCGGTGGTGAATCGGGTGCTCAAGGGCGATGGCCCTGCACGCGCCGAATTGGCCGCGGCGGTCAACGACGCGGGGCCGAACGACGGCCTGGTGCTGTGGCTTAGACCGAAGGACCTCGCATCACTCAATGGCATGCCCGCCAAAGCTGCTGCGGTGTGGATCTCTGGCCTGATGGGGGGGCTGGAGAACGCCCCGCTCCCGACCGCCTGGCGCGGCGCCACGCGCATAGCTTACCCATTCGACCTGCCCGATCGACGCCGTGTCCGCGTCGACTACCCTTTGGGGTGGTTCCGCTTCCGCCACGTCCCGGTCACCGATGTGCAGGTGCAGGCCGACACCTATCTCGCCTGCGGCCTGCTGTCAGAGACCCTCAATCACATGGTCGATGCCTTTGTGCGCGACTACCTCGTGGAACGTATGGAGGCGATGCTCGAGCACCGGGTGATCACCGGCTACTACCCGCGCCTGGCGCTGGCCCCGGGGCAGCGCTTCGCCTCGAAGGGTGGCTACATCGTGCGATTTGCCGAGGGCTCCGGCACCAAGCTGGTGGCCGCGAGCGACTGGCTCGTGCCCTGACGAGGGCGGCGCGGAATCAAATCGCTGAAGCCAGGGACCGCAGGTTAGGCACGGGTTGCGGCCGCGTCGACGTTCGGTTGCTTGCGGACGCGCTGCCGCTCAAGGGTGCGCTGCCGGTCATGCCGTTGCGAATCGCGAACATCGTGATGGCCGCGGCGTTGTGCAGCTGCAATTTCCGCATCAGGTTGGAGCGGTGCTTCTCGACGGTCTTGGGGCTCACGCCCAGCTCGCGCGCGATCAGCTTGTTGGAATTGCCGAGCGCAATGCGGGTTAGAACCTCGCGTTCTCGTTCGGTGATGGACTGCGTGGCAGTTGGAGCGGCAGGCCGCTGGTCCCCGGGAGCATGCCCGGAGAGATAGCCGGAAAGAATTTTGCTGGCAATGGCCTTGCAAAGGAACTGTTGACCCAGGGACACGGTCCTAATCGCCAACATGAGTTCAGCGCTGTTGGCATCCTTGAGAACGTACCCGTTGGCGCCCGCATTGAGCGCCGCGCGGATGTACTCTTCATTCTCGTGGGCGGTGAGAACCAATTTTCGCATCAGCGGACACAGGCCTTGCAGCTCGGTGAGCAATTCGATGCCGGAGCGTCCGGGAAGGGCGAGGTCGGTCAGCAGCAGGTCGGCGTTGAGATCTGCGATGCCGAGGAGACAGTCTTCAACGCTGCCGAATTCCCCGACGATGTCGAAATCCGTTTCGATTTCGATGAGGGCCTTCAGGCCTTCCCGCAGGATGGCATGGTCCTCGACCAGCACGATGCGTATCTTTGGCTTGCGAAGAATCACTGCAGGGGGGGTCGAGGATCTCGCGTCAATGCCAACTTGCATCAAAGTCTCCCTGTCTGCGATTCCCATGATATCGCCATTCCAATCAATGCTTTACAACGACGGAGCCGTTGCACTTACTACCAAGTGCGAAGGAGTGTAAAGGCAGGCTCACGCGGCACGCAAGGCGTCAATAGGGGAAAACCTCCCCCTGTAGTCGAATCCCGGCAACATTTGGTTAAGATTGTGAAAGGAGTCACACTTCTATCGCGTTCTGTTAAATGCCGAACGTCGGGTATCCCTTCTCGATCAGCGGAAGACCAGCCCCTTCACCGAACCGCGTGGTTCCCGGCACCAGCAGTAGGCGTACAGACCGCGCGGATCGTTCAACCTCGCGATCGATCGGGCCTGTTCCAATACGGGGTCCAATGCGCGATCGAGTTCGCTGCGCGGGGCGAGCAGTCCCATCGCACGAGCCGCCTGCAGCGACTCCGAGCGCAGTTGCATCAAGAGCTCTTCACGTAAGCTCATTTCAGATTCGATGTATTCCGCTTCGTACTCGCTGCCCATTTCCGCCAGCTTGGCTGCAGCGTCGCTTGCATCCTTCAGGCCGCCGAGGGTGTCCACCAAACCGATGCGCTGCGCATCCACGCCGGCCCATACGCGGCCCTGCGCGATCTTGTCCACGTCGGCCACGCTTTTCTTTCGTCCCTCGCCCACACGCGTCAGGAATTCTGCATACGCATGCTCCACCGAAGTCTGCAAGATCTGCCGCGCAGCGGGACCTAAAGTACGCTCCATCCTCATGTCGCCGGCCAGCGGCGTCGTGCCGATGCCGTCGACTTTGACGCCAAGTTTTTCCAGCGTGCGTTGGAACGTCGGCACCACCGAGAACACGCCGATCGAACCGGTGAGTGTCGTCGGACTCGCGAAAATCTGGTTGGCAGCAGCGGAAATGTAGTATCCGCCGGATGCCGCGTAAGTGCTCATCGAAACCACCACCGGCTTGCCCGCTTTGCGCAGCGCCTGCACCTCCCGCAAAATTTGTTCCGACGCGAACATGCTGCCGCCCGGACTGTCGACCCGCAGTACCACCGCTTTCACGGTGGCATCGTAGCGCGCTTGCCGCAACAGATCGGCGGTGCTCTCGCCGCCGATGGTGCCGGGCGGCTGATGACCGTCGAGTATTTCCCCGGAGGCCACGACGATGCCCACACGCGCGTCGGACTTCGACTTGAGCACACGCTTCGAGCGCGCCGCGGCGAGGTATTGACTCATTCCGATGGCGTTGAACGAGTGATTGTCCTCGTCCTCTCCGACCAAGCCTTTCAAGTCATCGGCCACTTGCCGCCGGCTCTTCAGCGCAGTCACGAGACCGCGCTGCAATGCCAACTTCGCGGCGTCGCCGCTGACCGCGGCGAGCGCGGCGGGCTGCTCGGCGATGTACTCGTTGAGCGCATTGGCGGGCATCGAGCGGGCACGGGTCACGTCCTGGGTGTAGGCATTCCAGAGAGCCTCCAGCCACACCGAACTTTCTTCGCGTTCGCTCGGCGCCATGTCGCTGCGCGAGAATTGGTCGGTATAGCTTTTGAAGGTGCCGGCTCGAAACACATTCACATCGACCCCGAGTTTGTCAATGGCGTCCTTCAAGTACATGCGGTAGTAGCTGAAGCCGTCGACATAGACCAGACCGAGCGGGTCGAGGTAGACCTCGCCCGCCTGCGCCGCGAGGTAGTACTGCGTCTGGTCCATGGAATCGGCCACCGCCACTACGCGCTTGCCGGCGGCGCGGAAGTCGCGAAGCGCGGCGCCGATCTCCTGCAGCTTCGACAAGCCCGAGGGCCCAAGATTGCCCAGTTGCAGGACGATCAACTTGATGCGCGAATCGCCCTTCGCCAGCTGGATGGCGTCGATCACGTCCTTCAGCAGCGTTTCGGGTGCGGGCCCGCCGGAGGCCTGCCCGAATGCCCGGCGCACCGGATCCGTGGCCAATTGTTCCACCAGCTCTCCCTCGGGCGCGAGAACCAGCGCCGCGGACCGCGGCACGGTGGGAATCGAGGTGTGCAGCGCCGCCAGAACGAATCCGAAGATCACCAGCAGCAGAATCAGATGGAGGACGCGGCGGACGCCCTCCAGGATTCGCCAGACGAGACCAAAAAAGCCCGCTAGAGCCGACCCGACACTCATTCAATGCCCTCCGGTCGGCTCAAGCGACGCAGCCGACGGTCAGATCTTCTCGTCGATGCGCGCGGCCTTGCCGGACAGATCACGCAGGTAGTAGAGCTTGGCGCGCCGTACCGCACCGCGCCGCTTCACGCTGACTTCGCTGATCGAGGGGCTGTGGGTCTGGAACACGCGCTCCACGCCCTCGCCGTGCGAGATCTTGCGCACCGTGAACGAGGAATTCAAACCGCGATTCTTCTTGGCGATCACCACACCCTCGTAGGCCTGAACGCGCTCGCGATCACCCTCCACGACCTTGACCTGCACGACCACGGTGTCGCCGGGATTGAAATCCGGGAACTTGCGCTGCGCGCGCTCGCCGTTCAATTCTTGGATGATCTTGTTCATTGTATTGCCCTCATCTGTGACCGTCTTCCAACAAAAACTATGGCCGATTCGACTCGTGCGCTCTCGCACGCTCGATCTTGAATTCTTCCAAAAGCGCCCGCTCATCGTCGGTCATTCCGCGCCGCTCGAGCAGCTCCGGCCGCTTGAGCCAGGTGCGTCCCAGCGCCTGCTGCAAACGCCAGCGCTCGATGGCCGCATGGTCGCCCGACGTCAACACCGCCGGAACCGCGCGACCCTCGAGCGTCGGCGGCCGAGTGTAATGCGGCCAGTCCACCAAATCGCCGGTGAAGGACTCCTGCACCGCCGACTCCGGACTGCCCAGCGCTCCGGGCAGCAGCCGCCCGATCGCATCGATCACCACCAAGGCGGGTAGTTCCCCGCCGGTCAGCACGTAGTCGCCGATCGACCACTCGGCGTCGACCTCAGCCTCGATGAACCGCTCATCGACACCTTCATAGCGGCCCGCCACCAAAATCAATCCCGGCCAGCGCGCGGCCTCGCGCGCCATGCCTTGCTCGAATCGCCGGCCGTCCGCACCCAAATACACGCGCCGGCTGCCGGCGGGCATGCGCGCCGCGGCGGCACGCATGGCGCTCCGCAACGGCTCCACTTTGAGCACCATACCGGGGCCGCCCCCGTACGGCCGGTCATCCACCGTCCGATGCACATCCGTCGCGAAGTCGCGAGGATCGATGCAATCGACCTCGAGGACGCCCCGCTCGATGGCACGACCCAGCACTCCATGCATCAACGCTTCGCGGAGCATGACCGGAAACAACGACACCACCGCGATACGCATGACACCTACCCGGCTGCATCGTCCCAATCGACAACCACTCGACGGGCCTCAAGATCGACACGCCGCAGGTGCAGCGGAACGGCCGGCACCCAATATTCCATCCCGCCTGGCGATTCACTCTCGCCGGGTGCCGCCACGCCGGGCGCCGTTGCGCCGGGCGTCGCCATGCCGCCGCGCACGACCATGAGCACCTGCGCCGGCGTTTCGACAAAGTGCTGCACCTTGCCCAAGTACCGGCCTGCGAGATTCACCACCTCGCAGCCGATGAGATCGGCCCGATAAAAATCCTTGTCGTCGCGCTGCGGCAGTTCCGCCCGCGGGACGCCAATCTGTGCGCCACGCAATATTCCTGCCTGGTCGCGATCGTTCACGCCCTTGAGCTTCGCCGTGAGCTGCCCGCCGCTGCGCCCGCTCGCCTCTATTTTATAGGCAACCCAGGCTCCGCCGACGAGCAACTGCAGACTGCGATGCTGCAACAGCCGATCGGGCGGATCCGTGAACGAACGCAGCTTGACCCAACCGCGGACGCCGAACGGCGCCCCGACGACTCCAAGCTCGATGAGCGAAGACGACTCGTCGCTCATCGCATCTCAACGCCTTCTGTCGAAAGCCCCTAAGCGGCTTGTTTACGGAACGAGGTCAGCAGAAACTTCACGCGATCCGACATGTGCGCGCCCTTGGACACCCAGTGCTCGATCCGCGCGACGTTCAAGCGCAATTTGACCTCGGCACCGCGAGCCACGGGGTTGAACAGTCCAACGCTCTCGAGGCTCGTGCCGCCCTGGCGCTTGCGGCTGTCGGTCACCACAACGTGATAGAACGGGGTCTTCTTGCCGCCGCGTCGAGTCAAACGGATCGTCACCATCGTTAATTCACCTTGCAATGCCTAGCCGCTAATTGTAATGAATTTCTGGACCTTAGAGCAACAAAGTTAAGGCCCGAACCGTGAAATCGCCGCCCGTAGGGTGCCGTTCAGGGAGGGACAGGCACAAAAAGCGCCGCAGGCGACTTTTCCAATGAACTAATGGCGTCCCTGCGGACCCCCGAATCCGGGCGGCAAGCGCCCGCCCATGCCGCGCATCATGTTCTTCAACATGCCGCCTTTCATCATTTTCTTCATGGTCTTCTGCATGTGATCGAACTGCTTGAGCAGACGGTTGACCTCCGGCAATGGCACGCCGGAGCCTGCTGCAATGCGGCGCTTGCGGGAGCCGTCGATCATCTCCGGGCGCCGGCGCTCGCGCGGTGTCATCGAGTCTATGATCCCCATTTGCCGCTTCAGCGTCTTGGCATCGACCGCACCGGCCGCGGCGGTGGCGTTTGCCTGCATCTGCGCCGGAAGCTTGTCCAATAAAGCCGACATGCCGCCCATCTTCTGCAATTGACTCAACTGATCGCGCAGATCCGACAGGTCGAAGGTCTTGCCCTTGCTGATCTTCTTGGCGAGCTTTTCCGCCTTTTCCTGGTCCACCTGGCCCTGGACCTGCTCGACCAGCGACAACACGTCGCCCATGCCCAAAATGCGCGAGGCGATGCGCTCCGGGTGGAACAGTTCGAGCGCTTCCGATTTTTCGCCCGTGCCGACGAACAGAATGGGCTTGCCCGTCACCTGCCGTACCGACAAGGCGGCGCCGCCGCGGGCGTCGCCGTCGGTCTTGGTGAGGATCACGCCGGTCAAGCTCAGCACGTCGTTGAACGCCTTCGCGGCATTCACGGCGTCCTGGCCCGCCATGCTGTCGACGACGAACAGCCGCTCATGGGGACTGACGGCGGCTTCCAATTCCTTGACCTCGGCCATCATTTCCGCGTCGATATGCAAGCGGCCCGCCGTATCGAGCAGCAGCACGTCGTACGCCTGGAGGGTCGCCTCCGTGAGGGCCCGCCGCGCGATCGCCACCGGAGCTTCGCTGGCGTCCCCCGCGGCGAATCCCGCACCGACTTGAGCTGCGAGGGTCTGCAGCTGCAAAATGGCCGCCGGACGATATACGTCGGTGCTGACCATCAGCACCTTTTTCCTCTGCTTTTCGATCAGCCAGCGCGCCAGTTTGCCCGCGGTGGTGGTTTTTCCGGCGCCCTGCAGTCCGGCCAACATGACGACCACCGGGCGCTGCGCGCGCAAATTGAGTCCGCTGCTGGCCTCGCCCATGAGTCGGACGAGTTCCTCGTGCACCACCTTGATGAATGCTTGGCCCGGCGTCAGGCTTTTCGCGATCTCGACACCGACCGCCCGCGCCTTGATGGCATCGGTGAAACTCTTGACCACCGGCAGCGCGACGTCCGCGTCGAGGAGTGCGAGCCGAACCTGCCGCACGGTGTCGGCGATGTTCTCCTCGGTCAAATGACCGCGCCCGGTGAGGGCGTTCAAGGCCGTGGAAAAACTGGATGTCAATCGGTCGAACATGGCGCGAATTCTATCGTTCAAGGCGCAGTCCCGCCAGCACACTCGAGTTGCCCCGCTAGGCGCACTTGGCCGCTTGTGTCATTATTTCCGCGCCGTGATCCTTGCCATGACCCTCCTTCTCCTCTACGCCGCCAGTGCGTGGGTGATGCTCAGAAGCGCAAGCAATGCGCGCTTGAGTCCCGTCGCGTGGGCTCTGGCGCTGGCCGCGATCTTCGCCCACACCGACGCCATCGTGCGGATGATGCGTATCGAAGGACCGGTGTCGATCGGGTTGCTCGAGGCGCTGTCGCTGCTGGCCTGGACCTTGGCCGTGCTCGCCTGTTTCATCTGCATCGAACGGCAGAACCGGGTGTTGGGCGCCATTCTGCTCGCGAGCGCCGCGGTCGGCGCAGCAGCCACCGGTTCGGGTCGCACCTACGCGGAGGAGAACGTCCCGGGATGGGAATTGACCGCGCACATCCTGCTTTCCATGGGGGCGGCGGCCCTGTTGTTCGCCGCGGCCGTTACAGCCCTGCTGCTGTTTTTCCTCGACCGGCGGCTGCGTACGCGCCGCCTGGCCGACCTTCCGAGCGTCTTGCCGCCGCTCGATGCCTTGGAGCGGGTGATGTTCCGGCTGATCGGAGCGGGGTTCGTGTTGCTGACGCTCGCGCTGCTGACCGGATTCGTCTTCGTCACCAATCTATTCGAGCAGCATCTCATCCACAAAACGGTTCTATCGCTCATCGCGTGGGTGCTGTTCGGGACATTGCTGATCGGCCGCACCCGCTACGGATGGCGCGGCCGGAGCGCCGTGCGCTGGACCTTGTGGGGTTTCGGCGTGCTGATCCTGGCGTATTTCGGAGATAAATTCGTGCTTGAAACCCTGCTCGGCAGGCACTGGGGCTGACGCTTCAATTCAATGTTGCATCCGTCACTAGGTGTTTTGTTCGCGGGCCTGGGACTGCTGCTGCTGCTCGCAGCATTTTTCGCCGGCAGCGAAACGGCGCTCATGAGCCTGAACCGCTACCGTTTGCGACACCGCGCCAAGGCTGGGCAGCGCGGCGCGCGATTGGCGGAGGCGCTGCTTGCTCATCCCGACCGGCTGATCGGGCTCATCTTATTGCTTTCCACCATCGTCAACGTCGTTACGCCCACGATGGTCGGCATCATCACCTTTCGTCTCGGCGGCGATTACCTGGTTGCCATGGGCGTCATCGCCTTGACCTTCGTCATGTTGATCTTTTGCGAAGTCGCGCCCAAGACGTTCGGCGCCTTGCATCCGGAGCGGCTCGCGATTCCTGCCGCGTATATCTATACGCCCCTCCTGCTGTTGCTCTATCCGTTCGTCTGGGCGACCAATCTCTTCGCGAACGGTGTGCTGCGCGTACTCGGCGCTTCGCCGCTGCAGGCCTCCAACTCCCTGAGCAGCGAGGAGTTGCGCACGGTGGTGGCCGAGGCCGGGGCCCTGATCCCGCACCGGCATCAACAGATGTTGGTCAGCATCTTGGATCTCGAAAATGCCACCGTCGAGGACATCATGGTCCCGCGCACCGAAATCGTCGGCATCGACGTGGACGACGATTGGGATCGGGTGCTGGAGCATCTGCGCCAGAGCCAGCACACCCGCCTTCCCGTATTCGAGGGAGAGATCGACCGCATCATCGGCGTGCTGCACATGAAGCGAGTCGTGCATGAACTCGCGCGCGGCAGGTTGGACCGCACCGCGCTGATCGAAGCGGCCAGCACGCGCGATGCGTATTTCGTTCCCTCCGGCACGACCTTGAACACCCAGCTACTCAATTTTCAACGCGACAAACGCCGCATCGCCTTCGTCGTCGATGAATACGGCGACATTCAAGGTCTCGTCACGCTGGAAGACATTCTCGAAGAAATCGTGGGCGAATTCACCACGGACCCGGCGACCATGATGCACAAGGACGTCCATCGCGAAACCGACGGCAGCTTCGTCGCCAATGCCTCGACCACGATTCGTGCATTGAACCGCTCCATGCGCTGGAACCTGCCCACCGACGGACCCAAGACCCTGAACGGACTGATCGTCGAATTCCTGGAGACCATACCGGAACCGGGGACCACCTTGAAATTGGCCGACTACATGCTCGAGGTTTTGCAGACAGGCGACAACGCCATCAAGACGGTGCGGATACGCCCGCCTCCGCCGGCGGCGTGATCGGCTGCGTTGTCGCGCATCGCCGCAACAGTAGTCGGATGAGCAGCAGGCCGCGGTACCCGGATCAATTTGGGCAGTCTTCTTTACTTCAGTGAGTCCAGCATTTTACGCCGCAGGATGGCATTGATGCGGGACTGGTAGCCTTTTCCTTGTGCCCGGAGCCAAGCCAGCACATCGGAATCGATTCGCACTGTGGTGGACGTTTTCGTGGGCCTGTAGAACTTGCCGCGCACCGCGTTTTTCCAAAACTCCTCGGTCAGCGGTGCAATATCCCTGAAGTCGATCTCGCTGTCCGGCCGAACTTTCACGGCCGCAAGTTCCGCCTTCTGCCTCTTGGTCAGAGGAGGCAGGTTGGCCAGGTCTACGGTGTGCTTAACGACTTTCTTGCTCATAGCGTCGCCTTTCTTTCCGGTCGGCAACTCGGGCCGAAATGATTCGGATGACCTCGATGGGGAGACTGTCCTCGACCTCGTTCCGGGTGGTATGGGCGACTACCAGGAGCAAAAACCCCTCCACGATACCGAGTGTTTGCCAGCGCAACTCCCCGCCCTCGACGCCAACCTGCTGAGTGAGCGCGAACGGGTCGGCGAACACTCGCATGGCGATGTCGAAGCCAATCGCGTGCTTGCGCAGATTGCTGGCCGCCTTGGCGGGATCCCACTCAAAGCGCATCGTCACGCTCCGATGTTACTACAGTTTTGTAGATACATCAATGTTGCCGCGGTGAGCTGCATCGGAAAGAGAATCCGACGCTCGATGGTCACTAGCATTGGAGAAAACTAATGGGTCTAAGCGCTTCGCACAAGACCCTGAAACCGGCTGAAACATGGACTTTCAAACCGGAACTGCGAAAAAATTCCTCCCTCGGCACCCTGTTCCAGCGCCGGGGTTTCCGTGGGAAATCCTATGAAGCTCAAAATCACGCAAGAAGCTGCTCAGCGGACGCAACGCCGCGCAAGCTAAAACGCGTCGAGCGCCTGGGCCAAGCGCGTGACACCGCGTACCGTCATGCCCTCCGGCGGCCGCTTCGGGACATTGGCCTCCGGCACCAGCGCCAAGCGGAAGCCATGCTTGGCGGCCTCGCGCAGGCGCTCCTCGCCGAACGGCACGGGCCGGATCTCGCCGGCCAGCCCCAGTTCGCCGAACGCAATCAGTGAATTGGAAAGCGGCACATCCTGCAAACTCGACCGAGCGGCCAGCACGATCGCAAGATCGCCCGCGGTCTCGGCCATGCGTACTCCGCCCACCACGTTTGCGAACACATCCTGTCCCCCGAGATTGAGGCCGGCGTGGCGATGCGCGACTGCCAGCAGCATGGTCAGCCGGTTGCCGTCGATGCCCACCGCAACCCGGCGCGGATTGCTGCCGAGGCTTGCATCGGCGAGCACCTGCACCTCGATCAGCAAGGATCGGGTTCCCTCGCGCATCACCGTGATGAGACTACCCGACACCGGCTCGGCGTGGCGCGACAGAAATATCGCCGAGGGATTCGTGACCTCGCGCAAGCCCTGCTCCAGCATGGCGAAGACACCGATTTCGTTGGCCGCGCCGAAGCGATTCTTGACCGAGCGCAACACGCGGTAGCGGCTGCCGGTATCGCTTTCGAAATACAGCACCGTGTCCACCATGTGCTCGAGCACGCGGGGCCCGGCGATTTGGCCTTCCTTTGTGACGTGGCCGACCAGCAATACGGCGGTTCCGGTGGCCTTGGCGAAGCGCACCAGTTCGGCGGTGCATTCGCGCAGCTGCGATACGGCGCCCGGCGCGGAGTCGATTCGTTCGGAATGCATGGTTTGAATCGAATCGACGATGAGCACCCGAGCCTTCAGACTGGTCGCCACACCGACGATTTCTTCCACACCGGTCTCGGCTATGAGTCTGGCGGCGGCATCCTGCAGCCCGAGTCGGCGCCCGCGCAACGCCACCTGCTTGAGCGACTCCTCGCCGGTTGCGTAGAGTACCGGCCCGATCGTATTGAGCGCGGCCGCGGCCTGCAGCATCAGGGTCGATTTGCCGATGCCGGGATCTCCGCCGATCAAGGTGACCGAGCCCACCACCAGCCCGCCGCCCAACACCCGGTCAAGTTCCGCAGAGCCGGTCGCCATCCGGGGTTGTTCCGCGACGGCTTCCGCAGCCAGGGATGTCGAGGAATCCGCACGGGCGGCGCGCAGCGGACCGCGTTTCGGGTGGCGCACGCCCGACGGTGCCGCCTCCGCCACCAAGGTGTTCCATTCACCGCAGGTCGCACACTGCCCCTGCCATTTGGGCGAAGCCGCTCCGCAGTTCTGGCATACAAACACCTCTTTCAGCTTCGCCATCGCGGTCCTCAACTTGGGATTTTGTGAGCTTAGCATTGCTGTTCAGGCAGCCCGATCACCTATACTGCCGCCCTTCTATACGTGGATTATGTCTATTGCATGCGCAAATTCGGTCTGATCGCGGCAATTGTGGGCTTTGGCATCTTAGGAGCAGACCTTTTGCTCCGATTGCTGACCAATTCCAACTCCTGGCTGTGGCTTCCAGGATCCGTCGCTTTCGTGGGGGGCGGCGCAGCGCTGCTATGGTCCCGATGGTCGTCCGGATCCCCCGTGGTCCCCGCCCCGAAAGCGTCGCAAGGCACCGACACCGCTAGGCTGTTGGACAATTTCGAGCAGCGATTCGCGGAGCTCAAGCGCCGTAAACCGAGCGGCACGGTCTTGGGCGACCTGTACACCCTGGGGACCCAACTGGAATCGCGCGGGCGCGCAGTCCAGGCTACCGCCGTGTTTCGACATCTTGCACGCATCGACAACACGTATAAGGACGTCAGTACCCGCCTGAAGCGTCTAATGGATGCCGAACGCGCCAAGCCCAAGCCCGCGCCATCCCCGACTCTTGCCCCTTCCCCCTCTCTCGTCCCCGCCGGTGCGACCACCGGCCCGGGCTGGAATCCCCCGGGGCCAGAGGGCGCGTCGCGTGCCTCCGCGGCAGCGCCGGAGGGACAGGATCTGCAGCGTCTCGGGCGTTACACATTGGAGCGCGAGATCGGCCGCGGCGCCATGGGCATCGTCTACCTGGGGCGCGACACGGCCATCAACCGTTCAGTGGCCATCAAGGCAATCCCGCTCGCGAGCGAATTCAGCGATGCCGAATTGGTCGAGGCCAGGGCGCGCTTCTTCCGCGAAGCGGAGACGGCCGGTCGGCTCAACCATCCGAACATCGTAACGATATATGATGTCGGCGAGGAGCGTGGCCTTGCCTACATAGCCATGGAATACTTGAAAGGGCGTCATTTGAGCGATCATGCGACGTCCAACAATCTCCTCGAGCCGCGCAAAGTGCTGGAAGTGATCGGCCGCACGGCGGATGCGTTGGGCTTCGCACACAAGCAGCAGGTCGTGCATCGGGACATCAAGCCCGCAAATCTCATGTACGACGCAAGCACCGATATATTGAAGATCACCGACTTCGGCATCGCCCGATTGACGGGCGCCGGAAGCACGCGCACCGGCATCGTTCTCGGCACTCCGTCCTTCATGTCCCCCGAGCAACTCGAGGGACGAAATGTGACCGGACACTCGGACTTGTTTTCCCTGGGTGTTAGCCTGTTTCAATTGTTGACCGGCCAGCTCCCCTTCACTGCCGATTCGATGACGGGACTCATGCAGCAGATTGCGGAAGTGCCGCATCCGCCTTTGCGCGCGTTCCGGCCGGATCTTCCGGAATGCGTCGAAGTCATCATCGATCGGGCGCTGGCCAAGAATCCGGATGATCGATTCGACTCGGGAGCCCAAATGGCGGCCGCCCTTGACGACTGTCGATCGCGCATCCCGAGCGGGTTGCCATGATGGGCTTCAGCGAGAACTATTTAGAAGTGATCATGGCGCTATGAGTCTTCGGGGAAAAATCGCCAGCGTCGCCATGACCGATACGGGCAAGGTGCGCGAGCATAATGAGGACATGATCGGCACTGAAGCCGACATTGGCCTGTTCGTGCTTGCCGACGGGATGGGCGGCTACAACGCCGGGGAAGTGGCCAGCGGCATCGCCGTGAAGACCATCATCAATCTGGTTCGCGACTCGGTGATGCGCGAGGACCTCTCCGTGCCCGATGCTGAGTCGGGATTGACGCGGCCGAGCATCATCTTGCGTGACGCCATTCACAGGGCCAACAAGATCATCTACCACACGTCCAAGACCCAGCCCCAATGTGAGGGGATGGGGACGACGGTGGTGGCATGCCTGTTCCACGACAACAAGGTGTCGATCGCCCACGTCGGCGACTCCCGGTTGTACCGGCTGCGGGACAATCGCTTTGAGCAGATGACCGCGGATCACTCGCTGCTGCAGGAATTGGTGGATCGCGGGTTCTACTCGCAGCAAGAGGCGCAGCGGGCCACCAACAAGAATTATGTTACGCGGGCCCTGGGTGTGGAACAGAATGTCGAGGTGGAGATCCACGAGGAGCCGGTGCAGAAGAGCGACTATTACGTGCTTTGCTCCGACGGCTTATCGGACATGATCGAGGACGAGGATATCCATTTAACAATCAGCACCTTTAGTGCTAATCTTGATACAGTTGCTAAGCAATTGATTCAGCTCTCGAACGACAATGGTGGTCGGGATAACGTCTCGGTCATCATGGCGCACGTCGCTGAGCCGTTTCCGGCACACCGGCGTATATTTGACAAAATATTGGGATGGTTCGGCTAGGAAATGGAGTCTGCATGGCACGTTTGATGCTCAGCTTGGACGGACAGGTCCTCGCGGAATACAACATGAACAAAGAGCGCTATACCATAGGGCGCCTTCCGGACAACGATATCCGAATCGACAATCCGGCGGTGAGCGGCCATCACTCGCTCATCATCAACATCCTCAATGACTCCTTTTTGGAGGACTTGAACAGCACCAATGGCACCTATGTCAACGGCAAGCTGATCAAGAAACATGCGATGCAGCACGGCGACGTCATCACCGTCGGCCACCATCAATTGCGCTTCGTCGACAGCCAGGACGGCGAGGCGGAACAGGACGAATTCGAAAAGACCATGGTCATCACCCCGAGCACCCAGGGTGA